>MDSV01138360.1_pt1 | contig 58660 bp, 56 predicted proteins | sample 810851 | NCBI WGS metagenome assembly MDSV01 (sample SAMN05326640, study PRJNA326480) | marine metagenome | isolation source: seawater | place: Atlantic Ocean: North East | collected 2012
CCGGCACCGACACCAGCGCCTACACCGGCACCGACACCAGCGCCTACACCGGCACCGACACCAGCGCCTACACCGGCTCCGACAACAACAACAACAACAACTACTCCGGAAACTACTACAGAAACAACTACTCCGGAAACTACTACAGAGACAACACCAGAAACAACGACAACGACGACGACCACAACAACGTCTACAACGTCGACGACTTCATCTTCAAGCTCTGGTTAGTTATTAAAGAATAGATAAAAAATAGCAGCTTAAGCTGCTATTTTTTTATGGACTATATATATTTTTTGTGAAAATGGTGATAGTTTTTGTTCAGATTTTTTTATAGCTTTTGTTTTTTTATCAATCAAAAAGTAATTCTTACCAGACCAACGGATAAGAGGAATATTATATTTTTCTTCAACAATATATGAGTCTTCATCTTGAAATTTAGGATCTGAAGAATTTACTATTTTATATTCATAAAAAATCTCTAAGTAATTAGCTTCAGGATTTGTAAATTTAATTTGCGATACTGATTTAAATACCTCATCTTTTTTTAACGATTGAATTTCAAAATTATTAATACCAATAATCTCAATATTATTTTTTAATCCATAAGTTTTATATACCTTCCCGTTATTAATATAAAAGATAAATTCTTGATCATTGCTCCACTTTTCTTTTTTTAAATCAATTTTTTCAACTTTAAATGAGCCATCATCTATAAATCTACTAAATATATAATTTTTTTCATTATTAATGTCCATGCTTTCACCAATTGAGCAACTGGTTATCAATATTAATAATAAAGATCTAATCAATATCATCCCATCCCTCCATAATTTCATGGTAATTATTATGAATTAATACGCTTCTAAGAGGTCTAGCAAATTCTAGTTTTGCTCCACCATCTCTTGTAAGTGGCCTAAGACCAAAATTAAAAGACTCTATATTTGGTTTAGAAGAAAAAATATCTAGCGGCATTTCAAAATAAAAACCTTTATCAAAACTACCCTCTCCAAAAAGTTCAAATGGAACATCTGTTCTAGTGAAAAAGAAACCTGCAATGAAACCAGATTTTGTTCTTCTAGAAAAATCATATGTAAACCCATCATCTTTTGCTAAATATCTTCCATAGCTTATATTTGCATATATATTTAAAGGCCTAAAGTGATAGGTAAAATTAAGATGTGCTGTGGTTGTTGTGTAATCTAAAAAGTCTAATTTTTGATCGTAGCTTCTTTTTTTTACCTTATATGCATCAAAAGAAATTGCAAAATTTTTATAGAAGGGCTTATATGCTAATTCAATTCCAGCGCCTCCGTACATTGTTTCTAAAATACCTGCTGAAACTTTACCGTAAAAATTACTTTTTGGAGACCAAAAATAATCAATTTGAAGATTTTTTATAAAAACTTCTCCATCTTGAAGATATCTTACAACTTCAGTCCTAACATTAGGTAAGGCCGACCCTGGAGCAGATTCTTTGTTATCAAAATCATTGGCAATTGCTACCCTTAAATCAGATAAAATGCTCACCTGTCTATGCAACTGAATCTCAGTTAATGCTGAAATTTCTAATCCCTTTAAAAATGGAACATTTGGTGTCCCTATATGCGTTATTAATTTTGGTGTGAATGTGGTAAATGTTTTTGGATATCTGACTATGGGCTTAAAATCATTATCTAGATATTCATAACTGTTACTAGGATACAGTTTTGTATTGTATTTTTTTAAATCTACTAAAGGCGACTCATTTTGAATATCGTCTGTTTTATATGAAGCTTTGTTTAGTTCAAGACCTGCATTTAAGGTAGTAACATTGATTCTTTGAACGTCTATATTATGATTTTTTAAAACAGCTGAAGATATTTGCGCAGCATATAGAGAGGTTCTTATTGGATTTCTAAATCTATCATTCATTATTGAAATATCGAGACTTTTTTCTTTAAGTGAAGATGTCTGCAGGTATGAGGAATTATTATTAAGATTATTTAGTAGATCAATATAAAATGATTTTTCTGGAGTTTTTTCAATCTTGGGTTTTTTAATAATTTTTTTCTTTTTATTTTTTGTTTTTGCACCTAAAGAAAACTGAAGATTTAATGTATTTCCTTTGATATATGACAAATCAACAGAGAAGAAATCATTTACTCTATAACTTAAGCCTAAATTGATATCAGATTCTTTTGATCTTAGATCAACATCAGCATCCTGTCTAAAATTATTGCTGAAATCAAAATAATCAAAAGGATCATGTTCTAATTTAAATTTCAATCCATTTGCATAGGGGATTGCCCACTCAACTCCAGCTAAAATACCAACAGGTCCTGAAAACCATGATGATGAGCTGAGTGTGCCTCCTAGGTATTCACCTTCAGTATCATTACTAGTTGCTAATCTAGAATCAAATCTATCATTTATATACGACAACGGATTTTTATATTTTTTAGTTCCAGATGAATATTTACCCCATCCTATACCTGCAGAAATTTTAAGAGAATTAGTTTTATATGTTGATATAAGATATTCTCGACCAAAGTAACCAGTTCCGGCAAAATCATCAAGACCAATGGCCACTTCTGGTAGGTATTTTTTATTAGGCTTGTAAGAAAATTTAACATTAAAACCTTTATCTAGGTACTTACCTTTTTTTCCTCCCCAGGATAGATCTGTTGGTCTATAGTAAAAATAACTAGCCTCCATCCAGTCTAGAGGAGAGACTACTAATGTGGTGAATTTATATAATTCATTCTGATTATAAACAAGGTGCACACTACCTTCTGAGGAAGTTTCAGCTGAAGGTATATTTATTAAGCCTGTTTGACCGAATGAATTATATGAGGGGGTTCTATCTTTATAGATATAGTCTAAATAACTAGCATTAAGATTTAATGAACATAAAAAAGTAAAAAAAAAAATCTCATTTAATCACTTAGATTTGATAGCGATGCTAATGTCAATGCAAAACTAGCAAATATTGGAGCAATAACTGATAATGCTGGTAATCCATTAACTGCAGAATAATCATTTGGAACATATATTACAGTTCCAGGCATAGGATTGTAGTCAGATGTTAAAAATTTATTAAAAATACCCCCAGATGAAGCAACTTGAACCACCCTTCCGTTAGGCTCAACTATGATTGCTTCAGAATATGAGTTTCCTGTTAAACCTCCTCTTTCATTAAGATAGTCTTTAACAGTCTTATTAGGACCATACCTTACGGCCCCTGGCAAACCAACCTCACCAAAAACAAATACTTGCTGTGTAATAATTGGGATATGTATCCTATCATTATGACTTATTAATGTATCATTTAATGGGTTTTGGCCTATATTCTCCAGATCAAAATCTGCAACTATTCTTCCATCAGGTTTATGGCTTTTAATGTCAGCTAATAACATTCCTACTATCTGTGCAGTTCCTGCCCCATCGCCGGTGGATCTTTGGGCTATTGAAGTCAAACTTTGTACTAAGCTTTTTATGATTGATGAATATATTCTTTCATTATTCTCTAACTGCATCTTCTTTGCTTTTTCATTAAACAACATGCCGCCTATGGGATATGCATTTTCCTTATAACCTCCAGCCCTAGTAATAATGTCTGATAATTTCTCCTCATCAATTATTGAATATGTTCCAGGATTTTCTACAGCACCTGTAATTGTGACTTGTTTTAATTTAAATTCATTTATGTATAAACTCATTCCATGCGATGCTTGAATTGAAGGTAAATCCATTTGATTGATTTTCGATGAAACTATGGCTTTATTTTTCACATTTTCAAAAACAATACTTTCAGTATCTGCAAAATTAGTGAATCCTTGTGCATAGTCCAGAAGGTCTTTTAAAGTTTGACCATCTTTTAACTCATATAAAGCTGGTCTTTCAACTCCTCCAGAGATTCTTACCATTGATTTTGCTGGCATAATGACAACACTATCTCCGGATCTAAGTTTGTTGGAAAACTGAGTATTTCCATCGACAAAAAAATCATACAAATCTACTATTTGATAAGTCTTGCCATTCCTTTTTAGATGTATTTCTCTAAAGCTACCGCTATCTAATATTCCTCCAGCAACATTTAATAAATGAACTAAATTAGAATTACCACTTAAAGTATATATGCCTGGACTAAATGCTCTTCCAGTCAATGATACTTGAATATCTCTTACCTCAGACAAAGAAATAAAAACCTCAGCTCCAATATATTTTTGTGATATTTCAGAACTTACCAACTCATTGACTTTGTTTAAAGGTAATCCAGCCACGCTTACATTCCCAACCTTTGGAATCATTATTGTTCCATCTCTTAGCACCTCAACTTCCTCATCAACATTAATTTGACCAATAATCTGTATCTGAAATTTATCACCAAAATCAGCAACATAATCATCATTAAAGTTTGGAACATTTGTAGGACTAAAAGTTGATTGAAAATTTCTAAAAAAATCAATTCCGAAAATTTCAGACTTATTATCAAGCTGTTCATTCTCTTGAAGGAATCTTTCCCACTTTCTTAATGTCTGAGATTTTTCAAGAGCTACTGTAGGAATATTATTATATAATTTTTTATTATCTTTATTAGAAGATTTGATCTCATCTAGCACATCATCCTTAACTGCGTCTGGTAAGCTGTCAAGAAAATCCTTATCAACATTCGACTGGCTATCTTGTGCGAATAAATTTAGAGATATTAAAAAAATACAGAAGGTAAAAATATATGCTATTTGTTTGTTTTTCAATTCAGTAAATCCTTAACCTTTTTTGAAGATATAAATTTTATCCTATTAGTTGGTTCAATTATATATGATTCTTTTGTTTTTGGGTTTCTGCCTAGCCTTTTAGGAGTCATTCTTCCCTCGAAAGTACCTAAGTTAGTGATTTTAACAATTCTTGCCGGCAAGCTTTTTTTAATTTTTAATAGAAATGTTTCTAAAATTTCTTTAGACAATTTACTTGGTATCTCTAATTCCTTTGAGATTTTTGAATATATATCTTTTTTTGTATAGTTCATTTTAAACCAGGAATTTCTACGGATTCAATTTCTAAACTTTTAGAAATTATATCATTTATGATTGAGTCAATTTCTGAATCTTTTAAAGTTCTATCAATGCATTGGAATATAAATCTAAACCCAACTTTTAATTGATTTGATTTTTCATTATGAAAAAAATCAAATACATAAGATTCTTTTAAACTATCATGACTGTAAATTAATAATTTTTTATATAACTCTTCATACTTATCAGGTTTATTAATTGCAAAAGATAGATCTCTTGTTGTTGATGGGTATTCAGATATTTTCTTATAAATATTGAATTCTATTGATTCAGTTTTCTTTTTTTTGTATTCGGTGTTAAATGTATGTTTGTTAATAAAATCAAATTCACAATATAAAATCTGATTTTTTAATTTTGAATTTATTTTATCTCTTGATATGTTTGTAATTTCAATATCTTTATATTCCTTAAAAAAACTAAGTATTTTTTTTATATAATCATCATTGATTTTTTTTGAGAATTCCAGATAATTTTTTCCAACTCTTCCGCTAGCTATAATTGCTATTCTTTGGTGCTTGTATCCATTTTTTAAATATATATTGGATATCTCAAATAATTTTATTGAATCTTTTTGTCTCCTTTCATTATAAATAAGATTTTTTATGAGGGACTCTTTCATATCAGTTCTTAGGAATCTCTTGGTGCTATCCAATGGATTATCAACTTTGATACTCTCAGAATTATTTTTCTCAACAAAAGGAAAGTTTATTACTTCATAAAAACCATTATCAATTAAATAATCTTTAAGAGTATTTATATATGATTTCTTAGATTTCACCTTGTTAGGTAAATTAATTGTTTGGCTTTTTATATTATCGTAACCAATTGTCCTAGCAATTTCTTCACTAATGTCATTTTCATTTTCTATATCATGCCTATGAAAAGGTATATAAATTTTATTTCCCGTAACATCAAAACCAAGTGTATTTAGATTGCTCATAAAGTCACTTTTGCTAATCTCAATTCCAAGGATCTTATTTATTTTATCTAAACTAAAGTTAATTTCTTTTTTTACCTCAGAGGCATAATTAAAATTTTTTGTCTTTATTGATTTGATTTTTGCGTGATCATCTACAATTTTTAAAAATCTTCTAATTGCAAAACTATGAATTGATGGATCTACGCCTCTTTCAAATTTATGCGCAGCTTCAGAATTTAAAGCATATTTTAAGTTTTTACCTATTATGCTTTTAGGTTCAAAATATGCGCATTCCAAAAGGATTCTTGTCGTATTTTCTGAACAAGCAGATGATGCACCCCCCATAATTCCTGCAAGATTTACTACTTTATCTTCAATTTTGAAGACAGCATTCTTGCCCTCAAGCTGTATTTCCTTTCCAACAAGTGTTTTGAAATTTTGGTTTTCATTTATTTCAGTAAGCTTTATAGAGTCGCCAATTTTATTAGCATCGTAACAGTGAGTGGGTTGTCCAATTTCATATGATAAGTAATTAGACACATCAGTAAAAAAATTTACTTTTTTAGTATCGAGTTTTTCAAAAAAATTATTAAGATATTTTTTGTATGATAAAGGAATTTCTTCGATTTCTATTTCGGTGAATGTAATAGACGGGCAGATATTTATAATTTCATTTGTGAAATCTAAATCTAAGTCACCAATAGCGCCTTTGTAAGTATCAAATTCTTTATTTACATCAGTAAGGGCGCTTAAATCTCTCAGGATGCCCAACAATGAAAAACAATCTCCACGATTTGGTGTAAGTTCTAATTCTAGTATTTGATCTTTTATCACATTTTCGTGGCCAAGTTGAAGCAACATCCTTGATAGCTCTGTCGGTGAGCATTCATTAATTTTCTCAATCAAGTCGTTGATATATATTTTCATTTAAATTGACTCAAGAAATCTAGATTTGATTTATAAAAATCTCTGATATCATAAATCTGATGCTTAAGCATAGCTATTCGTTCAATGCCTAGTCCAAATGCTAAACCGCTATATTTTGATGAATCTATACCACAATTTTCTAATACTATTGGATTAACTATTCCACATCCCAGAACCTCGAGCCATTTTCCTTCAGATGAAAGTATATCAACTTCAGTAGAAGGCTCTGTAAATGGGAAATATGATGGTCTGAACTGTATTTTAATATCTTTTTCAAAGACGTAGCTTATTATTTGAAGTATCAAGTCTTTAAGATTGGCAAAATTTATTTCTTCATCAACATACAACCCCTCGATCTGATGAAACATGGGCAAATGAGTTGCATCATCGTCCTTTCGATATACCTTGCCACCAGAAGCAAATGCTACTGGGGGTTTTTTTTCCAATAAACCTCTTATCTGCACAGGTGAAGTATGGGTTCTTAGTAAATTCTGCTTGCTATCGAGATAAAAAGTATCATGCATTTGACGGGCTGGATGATGTTCTTTTATATTTAACATATCGAAATTAAATTTTTCGGTTTCTACCTCTGGGCCATCAATAATCTCAAAACCAAGAGAATCTAAATAATCTAAAATATAATTTTTTGTTTTTGTTATTGGATGAAGGCCGCCATATTCAGGAGTGATCTTAGGTGGTTTTATTTTATTTTGCTTTGACATAAAGCAATTTAGAACTAATTAAGAGCTAATTTAAGAACTTTCTCAAATACAGCTTCATCTTTGATTGAGAGATCAGAGAGTATTTTACGGTTCAAATGAACATTATTTCTTTTTAGACCGGATATAAAAACAGAATAAGAAGTGTCATGTTTTCTTACAGCAGCACTAATCCTAGCAATCCATAAATTTCTAAATTCTCTTTTTCTATTTTTTCTATCTCTAAAGGCATATTGCAATGATTTTATATTTGACTGTTTCGCAGTCTTGTACAGGCGACTCCTGGCTCCATAGTGTCCTTTTGTTGCAGACAGAACTTTCTTATGTTTTGACTTAGCTGTGTTTGATTTAGTAACTCTTGCCATAATTATTTAACCAATTTAGATGCCATTTTTAATACTGTGCCTGACATATTTTTTAAACCCCGATTGTGTCTCTTTCTTTTAGTAGGTTGCTTAGTTAATATATGATTTCTATTTGCACTTCTTGATTTAAGAGATTTTGCAGTTTTCTTAAACCTTTTTGCTGCTCCAGAATGTGTTTTAATTTTATAACCCATATTTAACCTACTTTCTTTTTAGAGGTGACAGTATCATTAAAAGTTGCCTACCTTCTAAGGATGGCTCCTGATCAACTTGAGCAATATCTTGTAACTCAGTTTTCAATTTACTCAACAGCTCCAATCCCATATTACTATTAAGAATCTCTCTACCTCTAAATCGGACGCTTATTTTAGTCTTATCTCCGTCAATAATAAAGCTTTTAATTTTTTTTAATTTTATGTTGTAATCATTAATGTCTGTTGTTGGTCTAAATTTTATTTCTTTTAAGCCATGTTTTTTAACTTTTGTTCTTGAGTTGGAAACATTCTTCTTTTTTTCAAAAATTAATTTACCGTAATCTAGAATCTTACAGACCAAGGGATTAGATCCACTTGCAGAGACTTGAACAAGATCCATATTTGCTTGTTTTGCTTTTTCTAGTGCATCTTTCGTGTCTATTAAACCAAACTTTGTTCCGTCTGAACCTATAAGCAAAACTTTTTTTGCAGATATCTTCTCATTAATTAAAGCACCGCTTTTTTTTGATGGAATAGCTATTTTTATTACCTACACGAATAGATCAGTTTAAAAACTTGTTTTGAAATAAGATTGAATAATCATTGATGCACATTTTATATTAAATAAAAAAAATTTTCTACGGTTGAAGACATGAGGTCTTCCATTTGCCATTCTCATAAAGATAAACCTTTCTTTGATTTAATCGAGATTCATGACCTTTCCAAAACTCAAAATAAAATGGACTAAATGTATAGCCGCCCCAATATTTTGGTCTTTTTTTAAGTAATTCATCATCATCTAAAACTTTCTTATAATTAGCTATAACTTCATCATAGCTTCTTATAATTTCTGACTGGGATGACGATACAGCAAGGGCTTTTTTTTCCTTACTTCTTATCCTAAAATGCTCATCAGATTCATATGTTGGAGATTTTTTTATATGGGCTCTTAATCTGATTTGTGTATCAATTGTATTCCAATAAAAGATGACCGAGACTTGATTATGCGAAACAAATTGTTTTGACTTCGGGCTTTGATAATTACTGTAAAAGGTCCAGTTTAAACCATCAATATATTTTAGATTTACATACCTTGAGTCAACCAATTGATCTTCATTTGAATATGAGCTTATGCACATTGCTTCTATGTTCTTCTGGTGATTTGCCTCAGCATCTCTATATATCCTGTGAAAGTTGACAAGCGGCTCTTCATTTTGAATATTCTTGAAAGTTATCATATGTCAGTATTGTAAATATCTCTTGTAAAAACTATTTTTTGAACATCATTAAGCTCATTATGCATCCTGTTTGCAACAATTACGTCAGATAATTCCTTGAACTTATTTAAATCATTAATTACTGAAATATTCTTAAATTCATTATCATCCATAGTAGGTTCATAGATTAATAAATCTTTATTTTGATATGATAAAAATTCAATAATATCTAAAACTGCAGATTCTCTATAATTTTGAGAATTATTTTTAGAGATTAATCTATAAATTCCAATTGTTTTAGCATTTAAACTATTTATTTTTTTAGATATGAATTCTTTTCTAAGTTCATTAGACTCAACTACTGAACTGATTAATTTTTGTGGAGTGTTGCCATAAGATTTAAGAAGTTGTTTAGAATCTTTTGGAAGGCAATAGCCGCCATAACCGAATGAGGGATTATTATAGAAGTCTCCAATTCTAGAATCAGGAGAGATACCAGAAATAACATTTTTAGTGCTGAGTTCCCTTTCATGACAAAAACTATCAAGTTCATTAAAGAAAGCTACTCTCATTGCTAAATATGCATTTGAATGGAGTTTTACAGATTCAGCTTCATCAGACTTCATTTCTAAAAAATTGATATCTTTTTTTCTAAAAGATTCTTTATAAAGACTTTTTATATTATCAATCTCTTTGGACGGAACAATATCTTTAGAATATCCAAAAATAACTCTTGATGGATTGAGGGTATCATTTAATTCATGCCCCTCCCTAAGGAACTCGGGATTATATATTATATTAGTATAATTATTTTTAACGCACAGCTTTCTAGTGAATCCAATTGGGATTGTTGATTTTATTATAATAATTGCTTTTTGATTTTTCTCGCGCGCTGTTTGAATAACATTCTCTAGAATCGCGGTCTCAAAAGAACTTATCTTTTCATTAAAATTTGTTGGAACTGATATAAAAATATACTCAGCTTCAACAAAAGCCAGATCAATATCATTGGTGGCGACAATATTTTTTTTAAAAGCAACCAACAACTCATCAATTTTAGAATCATTAATTGTTGACCTTTGCTCATTGATCATTTTATTTTTATGGATATCGATATCACAAATGGTCACTTTATTATGGTTAACTAATGAGGCAGCAAGGGACATACCAACATACCCTGCTCCCACAACAGTTATTTTTCTAGGAGTTGTCATTTAATCTTGTTCTTCCATATTTATCATCAAGTCTTACAATGTCATCCTCTTCGATATAGTCACCAATGTTAACTTCAATAAATATTAATTTTAGCTTTTTTGAAATATTTTTTATTCTGTGTACTGAGAGCTTTGGAATATAGACATAATCTCCCTCCTCCAGATTTTGCAGGGTATCATCAATTTGGACCTGACATTTTCCTTGAACAATTATCCAATGTTCCGATCTATGATTATGGTACTGCAAACTCAATGAACCATTGACATTAACTATGATTTTCTTGATTTTATAATTTTTTTTAGAATCATAAATTATTTCATGTGTACCCCAAGGTGCATCCGTGAATTTTCTTTTTTTTGATTTCATAGTTTCATAGAAATTATCAAGCAAATATGAGCTACTATTTATCTTTTTATTACCCCCAATACCAAATCTAAATTCTACTTCTTGAGATTTAAATTTATTCAATTCAGGAATGTTTTTATTAGTTCGATCTCCACCGTTCATAAAAACAATTTTTTTATATCTTTTTAAACAAACATTGATTGCATCAATTGCTGTATTATCGTCATCATCAAAAGAAATTACGTCATCAACGACCCCAAGACTTGATATAATTGCTGATCTCTCTTTCCATGATAGAAAAAAATAGCCCTTTTTCTCTATAAGCCATTTATCTGAATTCAAACCAACAACTAACAAGTCAGCATCCTTTTTTGCCGCTTCAAAATAATTGATATGGCCTTTATGAAGAGGATCAAATCCTCCTGTAACTAATGCAACTTTTTTACTTTCTTTTATCATAATAAGTATTAAGAATATCAATTGACATTTTTTTCATTATCTCACTTCTGGAAAACTTAGTACAAAATTGATTTCTATCAATTTTAAAACTAGACATTCTAAGCTTTTCAATTACTTTATTAAAACCCTCAACGTCGCAAGGATTAAAAACATAAGCATTATCAATGTTTTTATCTATGAACTCTTTAGCATAGCCGTTAACACCAGCAATAATTGGCTTATTAGTTGCTGCATACTCAAATAATTTGGATGGTAGAACCTTTTTAAAGGCTTCGACGCCATCAAGATGTAAAAAAAGCACATCTGAGTTCATATAAATTTCTAATAGAGATGATCTATCTATAGGCTCTTCAATGATTACATTTTTTATATTGTATTTTTTTATTTGCTGTTTTAGTGCCTCTTTTGCATTACCATCACCTACAATTTTAAACTCAATATATTCTGCATGTTTTAAAGCTGCTTTAGGAATAATTTTTTCAAGAGCCTGGCCGCCTCCAATATTTCCGATATAGGAAATTTGAAGTTTTTTATTTATAAAATTAAATTCTTGAGGCTTAAAATCTAAAAAGATATTATCAATTCCGTTTGTAAAATTTGATATTTTTGCACTTGATTCAAACCTTGAAACATAATTATTAAACCCACTGCTGACAAGGTTGATTGTATCTGCTCTTTTAAAGGTTTTCTTTTCTACGTTCTTTAAAAATGGATTAACGATCCAAACAATTCTCTTTGAAAAAAGATCATTTATGGTATCTACAAAAAGATCTCTAATGTCTACATACAAAGGTATCGTATTTTTTTTTGAAATTACACTTCCTAAATATGCTGTCATTAATCTTGAGGATGTAGCAAATACCATATCCCATTTATTATTTTTGGTAACTTTAAGAACTTTAATGCTGAAGCTGATAAAAGCTAATATTTGAGAAAAAAAACCCTCTCCATAGTCAACATTCTTGATTCTATGTACATTTAATCTAATATTTCTTTTATTTAAATCAACGTCCGGTTTAAATGTTTTATACCTATGAGGGTATGTCGTTATTAAATCTATTTGAATGTCTTTATTTTCTAATAAAGCATCAATGAGAGCTTGTGTTCTAAAAGAACCAGCACTCAAGTCAGGTGTGAAGTAATAGCTAACTATTAACAACTTCATCTAGATTACATCATCTAAGATTCCACAAAAATCAATAACTTTTCTATCCTTGAAATTTGTAGATTTAAATTCTTCATGTCCAACAAGTATAAAAAATATATCAGCAATTTTTAATGCATCATTTAAACTGAAAATATTGTAGTCTGGATGATTAGGTACGTTTGGCTCAACAACCATTAAATCATATCCTTTGTTATTTAAGCTATTTACAATTTCTTCAGCGGGAGAACATCGAAGATCATCTATATTTGGTTTATAAGACAAGCCCAAGCATGCCACTTTTGGTTTTATATTATTTTTCTCTGAATATTTGTATATATCTTCCTCAATTTTATTAATGATCCATGATGTTTTTTCATTATTAACATTTCTTGCTAATTTTAGTAACTCACTATTCTTTGGGTTCTTTGAAATAATGAACCATGGATCAACTGGAATGCAATGACCTCCAACTCCAATACCTGGGCTCAAAACATTTACTCTTGGATGTTTATTGGCCAAATCAATAAGCTCTTTAACATTTACGTTTTCTTCTTCACATATTAATGAGAGTTGATTTGCAAAAGCAATATTAAGATCTCTAAAACTATTTTCAGTAAGTTTACATAGTTCAGCAGTTTTTGTATCTGTTAAGTAAATATTTCCCTTAACAAAAGTTTCATAAAATTGCTTTGTCTCGGTGCATGAATTACCATTTATTCCTCCGATTATGCGATCATTATTAATTAACTCTTTCATAATATTACCTGGCAAGACTCTTTCAGGGCAATAGGCTATATTTAAAGATTCTATATCTATATTGTTTTTTTCGTAAAGCTTTGCAATTTTTTCAGTAGTTCCAACTGGTGAAGTAGACTCTAGAATAACAATGTCACCTTCTTTTAAGTGAGGTATGATGCTTTGAGCAGCTTGCATTACATAATCGATGTTGGGGCATGGTATATCAGACTTTATATCATTTTTAAAAGGTGTGGGAACACATAGGATATAAATATCAGCAGGGCTAGGATATTCAAAAGCTTTTAATTTTTTTGACTTTATAGCTTCTTTTAAGCATTGATCTAGTCCGGGTTCAACTATGTGACATTCTCCATTATTAACCGATTCAACAACATGAGGATTAACATCGCATCCAGCAACATCAAATCCACTTGAGGCCAAAATAGAGGCTGTTGGTAATCCAATATAACCTAATCCAATAACACAAACTTTTTTATTCATTTAAATCATCTTTAAAATATCGACTATTTTAGTACATGCATCCCCATTTCCATAAGGATTATATGACTTAGACATTTTTAAATATTTATCATTGTCTTTAATCAAACTTGTTACTTCTTTAATAATTGCATCTTTGTTATTACCAGACAAGACAACAGTGCCAGCCTTTACCGCTTCTGGCCTTTCAGTAATATCTCTCATAACCACAACTGGCTTTCCAAGACTAGGAGCCTCTTCCTGAATACCACCACTATCTGTAAGTATCATATAAGAATGTTTTAACAAGAATACAAACTCTTGATACACTAAAGGCTCAATTAGATGAATATTATGAGTGTCTGAGAGTATTTCATATACGGGCCCTTGAACATTTGGATTTAGATGAACAGGATAGATAAAATGCATATTCTTATTTTCTTTTGCTAAAGTTTTTATTGCTTTGCAAATATCATTAAACCCATCACCAAAGCTTTCTCTTCTATGGCCTGTGATTAGAATATATTTTTCTTGCTCCCAATTAAATTTTAATACCAAATTTAATTTATCTTCAATCTCTTGCTTAAAGTGATTATTATTTTGTATTTTATTATCCATCCAAAATAAAGCATCTATAACAGTATTGCCTGTTACGAAAATCTCATTACTCAGATTTTTTTCACTGATTAAATTATCCCTGCTTGTTTGGGTTGGAGCAAAGTGCAAGGTTGATATTTTACTTATCAATTGCCTATTAAATTCTTCAGGATATGGAGAAGAGATATTATAAGTCCTTAATCCTGCCTCTATATGGCCTACTGGAATATTCATATAAAAAGCAGAGGTTGCTGCGATACTTGATGTTGTAGTATCACCATGAACCAAGACAATATCTGGTGATTCTTTTTTTAATACGTCTCTCATTGCTAATAAGCCTGATGAAGATAAGTCAAAAAGATCTTGATCTTTTTTCATTAGATCTAGACTAATATCAGGTTCGATTTCAAATGTATTAAGTACTTGGTTAAGCATTTCTTTATGTTGACCAGTTACGCATATCTTAGTGTTAAAAATAGAACTATTTTCTATTAGCTTATGATATAGAGGAGCCATTTTAATTGCTTCTGGTCTTGTTCCAAAGACCATAAGTATGTTTCTAAACTTCTTCATTTATATTTTTTAAAATTCGACAACTATAATTAAAAGCATTATTTACTTTTATTGCTTTTGTCTCAATATCTACCCCAAACTCTGGTGAAAATGTATGGCCAATAATCTCTAAATCTGTATTGGAGAAAATTACATAAACGATTGTATCATCATGCAAACCTAACATCAGCCTATCTTTATTAAAGGATAGTATTTTTACATTTGGATGCAGAATAAAATATGCAGAAGATCTAATATTTTTGTTATCTACTCTATCATTGATCTCAATTGATTCATTTGTAATGATCCATTTTCTAGTATGAATTGGGTTAGTTTTAATATTTCTATATCCGTTATGTGAACATTCTACAGATATTTGATTGCTATCTTTAATTATACTTAAGTCAAACGGGCTGGCCCTTCTTCCAACTCGAAATGATCTCCAAACATCAGAAGAATTCATATCACTTATAACTACTGTGTTGTGAAATGAAGTTCCTCTTTGAAGCATTCTTAGACTTGAGGACTCATCGTATGTAGATGTTCCAGAGTTTACAAATACTCTTTGTTTATTTATTGATAATTCAAAGGAGAGAACGTCAGCATGGCCATGACCTGGTAAATATTTTGCACCAATATTTGCAACATCAATATATAAATTACCAAAATCATTTTTGATGCTTATGTAACCTGAATCTTTCATGTGATTGCAAACAATCTTATCTCGGCTAGATCCATGCATTACCTTTATTCCAAGCGTCTTTGCGTAATTGATTAAATGTACTTTTTCCAGCGATATACCAAAAGCAGCATCATTAAAAAAAGTGATTTTTTCATCTGGATGAGACATATTTTCTAACCACGTAATCATTTTTGAGGCTATACCCTTCCAATTAATAATTTGATTCTCATCAACTACCTCTGGAAACTGCATGGACAAATTAATTATGTCCAGTAAGTCTTCTAATATGATTGCATGATACATTGGACTTAATTCAAAATGTCCGCCATCATCAAGAATTTGTTCTTTTAGCTCCCTATTGATTATTTTTAAAGATTTTTTTAGGATTTTTGAATTTTTCTTATTTTCAAAAAATAAAGATCCAAAAAATAAAGCTTTTGCATTTGCAAAAAGATGGTTACCTAATATATGCCACTCGATTCTTTTTGATAGCCAGACATATTGTTTTTTCATGCTAGAAATTAGCTCTTCATTTGAATTATTTACATTTATTATCCATTTAATTATGTTAACTAAGCGAAGCGATAAAGGATAAGAATCCCAGCCTATCGATGAGTGCTGTTTATTGTTTTTTATCCAATCAGATAGTAATTCTTTTAAAAAATCTTCTCTTTCTGATGAGTTTGGTGAATTCAGATCATCAAAATAATGTAGGTTATATAACCATAAATCAGGAACATTTATGATTTTCCAACCCTCCTTTTTTAAGGATCTTTTAATTTTCATAAATTCAAAAGACTTATCATTTGAAAATAATGATTTCTTGTATGTAGGGAATTTAATCTGCCAACTAATGTCTCTAACTTTGAGGTGTGATGTTGAGCCACTTGTTGGTTTAATAATTTTATAGTACAGCCTATAAAAAATTTGTATTGATTTTAAGTATCTAACAGTATGAAAAAGCCTTATGGTATTTATAAATGGATTCAATTTAAGGAATTTTCAATTTCTATCGCAGCCTTGCTAACTTCAAATATTTCTTCTAATGGAATAGGCGAGGTTTCTCCAGAATTTATTGATTCAATAAATTGTTGAACACATTCATCTTGACCTTTATCTTGTTTCCATAGATTAATCTTTTTAAAGCCAGGCCAGTTATACCCTTTCATTTTTTTAAAATTATCTATTTGCATTATTGAGTTGTCACAAAAAATCTCAATTCTTTCTTTAGGGAATGACTTTCCACCATTTGCAAAATAATGAATTGTGCCAAATGAACCATCATTAAATGTTAGGGTTGTTGAAATTTTGTCATTTAAAATCTCATCAGAACTAGAACCTATACTAGTAATTTTAAAAGATTTGATAGGATGTCCAATAAAGTATCTTAATAAATCAATAAAATGGCATACCTCACCTATAACTCGTCCGCCTCCTGTGGCTGTATCTTGAATCCAATTATCTTTAGGTATTGAGCCAGCATTTACAGTATAAATTATTGATTTTGGCTGATTCTTTAATGCAAGAAGGTTTTTTGCTTTAATGCTAAGTTTTGAGAATCTTCTGTTAAAACCTACAACTATATTTTTGTTATAGGATTTATTGCTATCTATGCTTTTTCTTATTTTATCTAATTCTTCCAGGTTTAAGGCTAATGGTTTTTCTACAAAAATATTTTTATTTTCTTTAATTCCTTTAATTACAAAATCTGCGTGAGAGTCGTGTCTTGATGCTATTACAACAGTATTAATACTAACATCCGAGAAAATATCATTAATATCAGACGAAGTTTTCATAAATTTAAATTTTTCTGCATAAAATTTACTATTAAGCCCGCCCTTGCTAACTAATGTATTAAGATTTGATGAGGTTTTTTTAAAACTTGGTATTAATACTTTTGATGCATAGTTCCCAGCTCCAATAAAACCTATATTTAGGTCGCCCGTTGAAGAGTCAATATTTTTAGGGCTTTCTTTAAGCGAGATAATGCTAGAAGGAGTTGTTTTTAAAGATATATCTTGCTTGTAGTTCAATAAAATTCCAAGCGAATTAGAATCATCTAATAAGTTATATGCATCTATTGCCTCTTCAAACATAAAAGAATTTGTAATCATAGGTTTCAGATCTAATTGACAATTCTTCATCATATTTAAAATAGCAACAAAATTTCTTTGTTCTGTCCATCTTACGAAACCAACTGGATAATCAATGCCTTTTTTTTCATAGTTTGAGTCATATCTTCCAGGCCCATATGAAGATGAAACCTGAAATGTTAGCTCTTTTTCATAAAAATCATCTCTAACTATATCTAGCCCCACTACTCCTACCAAAACTATCCTGCCTCTTTTTCTTGACATCATTGCAGCTTGATGAATAACTTCATTTGAAGATGTTGAGGCTGTTATTAAAACTCCATCAATACCAATTCCACCTGAAAAATTTAACGCGTATGATATTGAATCAGATTCTGAAGTAGCGCAAAGTGTCTCTATACCAAAACTTTTTGCAAGATCACATTTTTTTTGGTCTGTATCAATTCCCAATACATTACAACCATTGGCCTTTAGAATCTGAACGCTGATTAAACCAATAAGGCCCAACCCTATTACGGCAATATTTTCACCTATTTCAGGTTTCATGAGCCTTATACCTTGAAGACCAATACTACCAATGACAGTAAATACTGCTGATTCATTATCAACCTCATCAGGAATAACTGCACAAAGATTTTTGGGAACACAAACATATTCGGCATGACAGCCATTTGATACAACCCTATCACCCTCTTTAAAACTTCCGCATGATGATTTTTTTACAACTCCAACATTGCAGTATCCCAAAGGTATAGGTTTATCAAGCTTAGATTGAACGGCATTATATGTTTCTATAAAACCATCAGTCTTGATTTTATTAAAAACTTCTTTTACTTTATCTGGTTGCTGTTTTGCCTTTTGAATATAGTTTGATTTACCAAAATCTAGTAACATTTTTTCAGTGCCCTTTGATAAAAGAGATACATTAGAGGCAACAAGAACTGATTCGCTGTCTAGATTGGGTACAGGCACATCAGCAAGTTCTGTATTTCCTGTTTTTAAATTTTGTAATACTTGTTTCATTTATTAATTTTATCTTTTTCTTCAAAACTAGGATAGTTTATAAGCACAGCTCTGTATTTACCTTTAAATACAAAAAGGCTGCCTGCGGCTGCACCAATAGTGCCAAGATCATTTATCAGCAACTCAATATCTTCAATTTTTCCAGCTCCCCCGATCGCAGTTAAAGGAATTTTCAAGTTCTTTTTAATTTTTGAAATTAACTTGATATCATAACCGTTCATACACCCATCTCTATCTATTGAATTGATAACAATTTCTCCAGCGCCCAAGTCTTCCATTATTTTTAAAAAACTAAATAAATCTTTTTCTATCCTTTTATTTCCATTATGTGTATATAGCTCATATTTTTCACGAAATAGTTTCTTTTTTACATCAGCAACTACAACTACACTTTGGTTTCCAACAATTGAAGAAGCTTCGGACACAAGATCTGGGTTTTCACATGCAGCTGAGCTTATTGATACCTTTTCAACACCTAATTCAACAATTCTTTTAATTTGTTCAGTATTTTTGACCCCTCCTCCATAGCAAAGAGGCATTCTACACTCATTCGCAAGCTTACTAATAAGTTCATAATTAGGTTCATTTCCTTGAACAGATGCGTCTATATCAAGAACCATTATTTCATCAACTTTCTTTTCGTTAAAAATTTTTACAGCATTTATTGGATCACCAACATATTTAGGGTCCTTAAAATTAATTGTTTTTACTAGCCCATTTTTATGAATCAGTAGGCACGGAATAATTCGTGATCTAAGCATGTTCAATATTTGAAAAATTTTTTAATAGTTTTTCGCCCCAATGATGACTTTTTTCAGGATGAAACTGGATACCATAAATATTATTTTTTTTGACAGATGAGGTGAAAGAGCTTCCATAAGTAGTTTTAGTAACAACCTCAGAAACATTATTTTCTTTAAAATAATACGAATGCAAAAAATAAAATCTTGAATTTAATTCAAGATCCTGAAAAAGCAGACATTTATTAGCTAATTCTATATCGTTCCATCCCATGTGGGGTAAAACTATATTTTTATCAATTGTAAATTTTTTAACTCTTGCATCAATCCATCCAAGACCATCTCTAACTCCCTCTTCACTTGATTTTGCCATCATTTGCATACCAACACATATACCAATAATAGGTACTTCTTTTTCTAAAACTAATTTATCTAAAGTTTCTCTCATTCCAGATTCGTTTAACTTATCCATAGCCCAATCAAATGCCCCAACGCCAGGAAGAACGATCTTAGATGCTTTTTTTAAATCATTGTTATCAGATACTATCTTACAATCGATATTTAATCGTTTATAAATATTTTTAAAAGCAGTTACGTTTCCAAGACCATAGTTAATAATCGATATCATCTTTTTCCTCCAGCTTCAATTGAGAGAAACCTAGAGATCCAAGAGCCAATATCATATATATATTGTTGAGATTTATAGTCCTTATAAGTTTTCTTTGGGGCGTCCATACATTGTTGTAATTCTTTAACAGTCATATCTAACTTTGAAGCTATATATTCAAATTCATGTTTAATATTCTCTTTATCATATGCTGGTTTGCTTAGTTGATTAAGAGCATCTTCTCTTGTCATTTGTCCAGTTAAAATTAAGCTTGAAAATTGCACTTTGCGTGTATCAAATCCAAATCTTTCTGGTAGCCAGTAACTCTCATAAAACCTTGTAAACCGTGATTCAAAGTGTTTCTGAGGATATCTTTGGTAGCCATAGTTATCAACTAAAAACTGTGTCGCTTTTTCCTTATCATATTCCATATAATCTAATAATCTATGAAGCTTTATACCCTTCACATAGGGTAAATATAGTTTATGCCACATAATATTGGTTATAGGAAAATCAATTAAAGGATTATCTCCAAATTTTTTATGGATATCTTTAAGCTGAATAGAGTCGGACTGAAAGTACATCCACTCCTTTGGATTTCTAATGCATTCAGTTGAATGATTGCCTCCAGTAATTATATTCTTCACTTTATATTTTGAAGCAAATTTATACATGGTTGCAAAAAAGGCATGATCCTGAGGTGTATCAACATGCGGAACACCGCTTTTAAAGAAAGCCCTCTGCAGATCTTTCATTTCTTCCCAATTTATAACCTCGGTATAAAGATCTAAACCAAGTCCATCAACTAATTTTTCAATATTATTGACAGCTATTTGACTATTCCATCCAGCATCAACATGAAAGACCAATGGCCTTAAGCCCAACTCATTTGCAACAAGATGAAGCAAATAAGAGCTATCAACGCCTCCACTCATACCTAAAATACAGTCAAAATCTTCATCTTTTGAAGAGTTTTTTATATCATTTACAAGTTTTTGTAATTGACTAGCTCTGCCCAGTCCAAAATTCCAAGTTGGTTTTATATGCTCATCGAATGTGAGGCAATGGTCACAAATACCCTGGTCATTAAATTTGATGATAGCATCAGTGGTATCCATTACACATCTGGTGCATATCTTATAATTTTTCATTAATATTCCCTGTCATTAGGTATTATACTTTGATAACAAATAGCAAGCATCCAGAATTTATTTTGGTATTATCAGTGATAGAAATTTCTTTTAAATCATTATTTGCATCAAGTATTTTTATATCTTGAGTATCTTTAGATTTCAGATGATCTAATAGCTCCTCAGGGTCAGTTGGCACGTCATAAATTATATTTGTCCAATCAACAAAGCCTCTTCTTGTAATAATCTTAATAAGATTCTTTACATAATTTATAACAAGATTAAGTCCACTTTTTTGTGCAATTCTTTTTTCGTAATTTTCTCTAACTGTTTCATTATTGATATTTTGAATATCAAAATACAAGATTCCACTTTTTTTAGTAACTCTAATCATTTCGTCAATTGATTTATAAAGGTCTGGGAAATACCAAGTTGATGCAAAACAATAGGTGCAATCAAAATAATTATCTTCAAAATGAATATCCTCTGCATCTCCTTGCAAGCAAGATATAAATTTATTATTTCGTTTACATTCTAGAATTAGATCTTCTGAAATATCAATCCCATGAACAACGTAACCTTTTTTTTGCAATCTATCAGCAAATGGTATTCCGGTTCCAATTCCAACATCAAAAATAGAACTTCCTGTTGAAATTGAATTACAAATAAGTTCTATATAATTTTTATGATATCTATTAATATCATATTTATCCCGTGCAGTAATCCAATACTTGCCATAAAACTTGGACATAAACATTTTTCTTTGTTTGCTACTCTGTGATGGCATCTGCAAAGTTTTTAGCTATAGATTTTATTCCTTCTGGAGAAAAATGAATACTATCGACAAAGTACCTTTTTTCTTTAGGAATTTTTTTATAATTATCAACAAATATCAAATTATTCTTTCTTGATAGATTTAAGATTATTTCATTTTCCTGTTTAACAATTTTATGATACGTTCTGTGAAGCTCGCTATCACTTATTTCATCGTATAGAAAGTGACAAAAGGAGCTCAAAATAACCTTTATGTTTCTTGCTTTTGCAATATCAATAATTGATTGTATGTTTCTTTCATAAATTTCGAGACCTTTTTTTGGATCAATCCTTAAATCTCTTTTACCTTTTGTGATATTTTTTATTAAGGAGTTTCGTGGCACTATTGGAAATATGTTTTCAGCAATGTAATTCATGAAACTTAGAGGAAAAGTTGGTATCTTTTCTGCTAATTTAAATTTCCAAACTGTTTCGCCTAGATTTTTTCTTGAATGACTATAGTCTGACTTTATGTTGTCAGTAAGGTATGAGTCGATATCATTGTAAGCATGGTATAAGATTATTATTTCTGGTCGTGTATCAACTATATTAAGAATGAAATTTACTAATATATCAGCTGAGTTATATCCACCAACTCCAAAATTATTAACTTCATACTTTAATGAATCCTTATTTAAAATCTTTTCTAGTTCATTTGGATAAGAAAAATCTTTGTTATCCTTTTTGATATAGTTACCAGTTGTAGAGGCGCCTAGACAATTAACTCGTATCAAGTTTTCTTTGATTTTAAAATCTACATCCCTATCACCATTTGGTCCATTTAAATATCCAAGGTTATTAGTTTCATAATTGCCAAAGAATATTTCACCTTTATGAAGAGGATAATCAGCCAAAGACTCTTTCTCATTTTTAAATGATGATTTGAATTTATAGGGGATGTAAGGATTAGATTCAACATAAAGCTGGTCATATTTTATCCTTTTTGATGGTACAAAAAATCTTTTATTTAGTATATAAAAAAAAATTCTAAATATAGTCTCTACAAATATAGAAAACACAATGATTGTAGTAATTATTAATAAAAAAGTAACTAAAAAAGTAGATGCTATATTTCCCATCCATATGTATTGCGTAGATACGCTAAATGAATATATTAAAAATAGAGAAACTGGAACTAAAATAAATAAGATGAATAAAAATGAGAATACCCATTTTAAACTCTCAAATTTTTTTGATAGAAAAGATTTCAATTTTTCCAATATGCTTTTCATAATTTATAGACATCACCACATTGGATAAATATTATCAGGCTCATCATCGCTCTTGTCTTGCTTTGAGGAGTTGTTTCTATTAAATGAGAATAAATTTTTTATAACAGAAATTATCTTTTTTATAAAACTCATCTCATTATTATAACTTATCAGTTTTAATCAAGTTTAAATTGATTTGAGTAATCTTTTTTAAGTTTTTTATCTTGATCCTCTTTATAGAGAACATTCTCACCAATCACAAGAACATCGATATCGGTTCCCATAAAACATCTAAATGCATCTTCAGGAGTGTTTACAATTGGCTCCCCTCTTACATTAAAAGAGGTATTAACTATCATTGGACAATTAGTTTTTGTCTTAAAATTATTAATTAAATTGTAATATTTTTCATTATATATTCCATCCACTGTTTGAATACGAGCTGAATAATCAACATGAGTAATAGCTGGAACAGAAGATCTTATTTGATTTAATCTATCTAAACCAAATGAATCTTGATCAAGATTGTCTTTTATACAGTGTCTGTCTTTTAATTTCTGAACTATTAACATGTATGGGCTATCGCTATCTAAATTAAACCAATCACATGCATCTTCTGATAAAACAGAAGGAGCAAATGGTCGAAATGACTCTCTATATTTCACTTTGAGGTTTAAGATTTTTTGCATTGATTCTGACCTTGCATCGCCAATTATTGATCTTGCGCCAAGCGCTCTTGGTCCAAATTCCATTCTGCCCTGAAACCAGCCAATTGCTTTACCCTCAATTAAAGATTGAACAGTAATTTCTATACATTTATTTATGTTATGAGATTCGATATTAGCCCCAACCTTTAAAAGCCTACTTTTAATATCTCTATTATTATATTCTGGTCCAAGATAAGATCCTTTCATAGAATCTCTATTGCGAAAAGTTGTTCTTTTAGATCCCTCATGACAATAATAGGCTGATAGAGCTGCACCAAGCGCACCTCCAGCGTCACCTGCAGCAGGTTGAATCCAGATATTTTTAAAAATATTCTCATTATGAAGCTTCCCATTTGCTACACAATTTAAAGCTACGCCTCCTGCAAGACATAAATTTTTTGCATTAGTTTCATTTTTGATATTCTTTGCTAATTTTAAAATTATTTCTTCAGATACTTTTTGAATACTAGATGCTATATCCATTTCTTTTTGTGAAAGATCGCTCTCAGGTTTTCTTGGAGGCCCTTGAAATAATTCATTAAATTTTATGTTAGTCATTGTTCTGCCAATATGAAAATTGAAATAATCCATATTTAATCTGAAAGAGCCATCAGTTTTAATATCAACAAGATTATCTTTGATTAAACTTGCATATTTTGGTCTTCCATATGGCGCCAAACCCATAAGCTTATATTCACCAGAATTTACTCTAAAACCAGCATATGAGGTCATTGCTGAATAAAGCATGCCCAATGAATGAGGAAAAAAAATCTCTTTTAAAATCTCTAAATTATTTGAATTGCCTACTGACATTGATGTTGTTGTATATTCTCCGACACCATCCATTGTAAGAATAGCAGAGTGATTAAATGGGCTAGGAAAATAAGCACTAGCAGCATGACTCAAGTGATGTTCAGAAAATATAATTTTTTTAGCTAAGTTATTCTTATCACTAATTTCTTTAAGATTGCTTTCTATTAATTGTTTAAAAAATAATTTTTTTGGTATCCATGACCTTATTGCTTCTTTAAAAACATCATAACTTTTCGGAGCATATTTTAGATGCGTGGAAATTATTCTTTCAAATTTTAATGCTGGTTTCTCATAGAAGCATATATAGTCAAGATCTTCTAAAGCAATATTATGAAAACTAAGACAAAACTTAATAGCATTAATTGGGAAAGATTTATCATGCTTGATTCTTGTGAAGCGTTCTTCTTGAGCGGCTGCAATAATATCACCATCTTCAATTAGACAAGCTGCAGAATCATGATAAAAAGCAGAAATTCCTAAAATTTTCATTTGTAGCTACTTTTAAATTTTTTTTTATTTTTTTTATTCACCCAATAAGAGTTAATCTTATTATTGAAGCCGCTGTCTATTTTAGATAGATTTAATATAGACAGAATATTACCTATGAAGAAAATAAATATAAAATATAAAATAAATAAAATGACTTCAAGTATGGCTTCTTTAAAGTTCATTTTGCTCAATCTCAGAAATCATTAATGACTCCATTTTTTTCATGTTTTCATAATAATCAAAGAATCTTTTTGATACATTCAAAGCGTTCTTGGAAATTCTTTCTCTATAATTATAACCTTCGTAAAGTCTTATGATTGAATCCTTAATACTTTCGTTACTTTTATGATCAACTTTTATAACACAATTTTTATCACCCAGTATTTCATTTACCCAATCAAGATCAGATACAACAACAGGTTTTTTGCAAAACATTGCTTCATAAACAGTCTTTGGAGAGCTATCTGAATCAGGTATAGAAACGATCACATCGGCAGAATTATAGTAATCTGGCATATCATCATATTCGAGGCTTCCAATCCATACTATCAAATCTTCAATGTTTAAATCAGCTGCGCATTTTTTAAGCAGAGATAAATTATTCTCTCCAAATCCATAGGAAATCATACATTTAACTTTTATACCTTGCTGATTTAATAGGGCAACAACTTCTATTATTTTTCTTATATTATATATATCGTCTAATCCCCTTGGGCTAAAAATTAAAAAATCATCTTCTTCTATATTTAATGATTTTCTGATATTTGAAATTTTAGGAAAAAACTTCTTACTATCAACACCATTTTGAATGATATAATTTTTATTCTTATTTGCCCCAACAAGCAGTCCTCTTTTTTGAATTAATAATGAATCTCCTGTAACAATGTCTGCTCTCTTAAATGCATTTTTAGCCATAAATTTATATAAAAAATTTTGTTGAGCATGAATGATTATATCCGACCCCATTGGGGTAAAAACAATAGGTACTTTTGATTTAATAAATGAACATATAAACCCTTGATATAAATTATGAGCATGAATTATATCAATATCATTTTCTCTTATAATTTTGTCTATTTTTCTAGCATAAATTAATGTTGAGATTAGCTTATTAAGTTGAAATAATTTATGAGATTTTGATTTAAAAAAATTTAATATCCTTCCTATAACGCCCTCAGAGTAGATAATTTCAACGTCTTTGAATTTTTTATTTCTAAGATAATTTTCTTTTTCAGAGAAGAGAAAGACCTTATGATTTTTTGTAAAATATTGAACCCAAAGATCAATATGAAAATCTGAACTACTACCTATATATAAGATTTTCAAATTAGTGGGGCTAATAGTTATTTATTTCATCAATAACATCTTGAATTTTATCTTCTTCCAGTTTGTACCATATAGGCAAACATATATGCTTCCTTGCAATGTTTTGATTGTCATCGCCTAATGCATAGTCATATACTGGAGATGTTCTTTGTGTAATCTTTTCAAACTCCTTTTTCGGATCTTCAGTTTGGGCTAAAAGTGTAAATTTATATAAATTAGATTTATGTCCATTTTTTGTTGGATGAATATACCTAAGGTTTTTTTCATCACATGCATTCATGAATTTCTCTGCGATCTCATACTTATTATTACCTATCTCATCGATTTCAGTTAGAACAGAATAAGTTAAAAGAGCATTGATTTCCGACATCCGTATATTAACTCCAAGATCAAGTTTTTGATCAAATCTATCGTACATTGAGAATTTTTGTATTTGATGTGATAGCTCAGAATTATTAGAAACGACTATGCCACCCTCTCCAACTGGAACTGCTTTAGTTGCGTATAGAGAATAAACACCTGCATCACCATATAGTCCAGAATGTTTCTTATGTAGGGTGCTTCCAAGGCTATGTGCACAGTCTTCAATCAGTGAAATGTTATTTTGTTTGCATATTTCAGCAATTTCTTCAATATCAGGATTAATCCATCCTCCGATATGAGTAATCATAAAAACACACTCACTAGGATCATCAAGTTTTTCAATAAAATCTTTTACCTGCCTGGAAGTTGGCATTAAGTAGTCGAGTGAACAATCCACATATCCACAAAGATCAAGTCCTGAGGAAATTGCTATTGTCTTAACCCCATACATTGTATTTGATTGAATGAATATTTTTTTCTTATTATGGAATTGTTTTAAAATTCTTAACAAGGCATGAAGACCTGCTCCATTAGAGTTTACAGCCAAAGCATGCTCACAATTTACATAATTCTTAATCCATTCAGCAACTCTAGAATTCCATTCGCCCTCTGCCAAATTACCAGAGTTAAAGACATCTTGAAGATTTTGTTCAAAAAAATCTCTTGATTTTGTAGGTATTTTTATCATTCCCATTACTAGCTCCTTTTAGAATTAACAATTTCTTGCCATGTTGTTTTAGATAAAAGGTTGTTATCTTTATCTATTTTAAAATGTTTAATTAAATTTGAGGGATTTTTTTTATAAATTCTTCTGTAAAATTCCGGAGCCATGCTAAATGCAAGAGTAAATTTTCCAAGAACTATTGACCAAATATTATTAGAATTTTGATTAATATGATAAAGATAGTTTCTATTTTCACCACTAGATACCAATTCTTTTTTAATACCTACATATGTGTCTATTACTTGTATTTCGGGGTTCCTTTTTTTGTGTTCTTTTATGACATAATCTAGATAACTCTTAATCTCATCTTGTTTCTCAAGAGTGATTCCACCAGCTTGCCCAATACCATCACCTTTAGTTAAGAGGTTTATACATTTCTTTAAAAAATAATCCAGTTCAACAAAACTTTTTGCATTAGCAGGTACATTTTCTACAACTGCCATTGGAGCAAAGCCTGTTTTTATAGGAGTACCAATTAAGTTAGATATTGCATCTGGGCTGCAGATAACAATGTTTTTAGATATATATTCTTCTTCTGTAGTTTGTACCGTTACCTTATCAACTGATTCTTTAAAACTAGTTACATTTGCATTTAACTCAACTTTTAGACCATTCTCTATACCTAAAGATAATAAATCATTAATTAAAATTCTTGAGTTCATCGTGAAATCAGGACTTTCTTTTTCAAAAAAAATTCCTTTAGATTTAATTTGATTAGGAATATTGGAAAACCAATGTTTAAATCTTACTTTTGAACTGCCATATTCTGAACCCGCCCTTCTTCTTAACCAATCATGACTATCAATCATATCTATAATATTTGTAGATCTTGAAACCATGCTTAGCCAAATTGGATTCCATAAATGTTTCTTAAATTTATAAAGAATATAATTATTATTAAACCAACCATTATCTTTAATCTTAATTCCACACTCAGTGGGAAAAAGATTCATTGATTCAAAATTGCCATAATATTGAAAAAGGTCATCTGCCGACCCCAAAAGATATCTAAGAGTTAAAAGGTTGTCTGGAGCTAGTGTATGCAAAGAACCTGAATGAAACCATTCATGAAATTCTTTACTTGTTTCTGATGCAAGAGAATCATTTTTCTCAAGCAACAAAACAGATTTACCCTCTCTTGAAAGAATTTCAGATACAGAAACACCAGCAATTCCACCGCCAATTACAATCCAGTCAAATACAGTTTTCATATCTAGCGCTCAAAATTTAACATGCATTATAGCTTAAATTAATTATCATCCTTTTTTATATGTAAAAATGTATCTTTTAGCCCTTCTTCTATTTCAATAAATTCACTTATAGTTAATTTTAATAAATCAACCATTTTTTTAGTTGTTCCCTCAGATTTCTCAGGGTCACCTGCAGGTAAGGTGGCGTAGATTTTTTTTGGTTGATATTCAGAAATTTCTGAAATTTTGTTAGCGAGATCATCTATTGAGATACTTTTCCCTGTTAAAACATTCACAATCTCACAAATTTTATTTTTGATCACTAACTCAATTGATCTAATAATACAATTAACAACATCTCCAACATATACAAAATCTCTTGTTTGATGCCCTCCAAAGATTGTGATCGATTCTTGTTGAATATGTTTTTCAACAAAGATTGATATTACTCCAGAGTATGGGCTTTTAGGGTCTTGTTTAGGACCGTAAACATTAAAGAATCTCAATCCAATTGAGCTCATATCATAATTTTTAAAAGCAACATCTGTATATACCTCCATCAGGTACTTATCTGCAGAATATGGCGTTAATAAATCAATATTATTCTCACTATCATTTCCTATATCTAAATCACCATATATTGCTGAAGAAGATGCATAGACTAATGGTATTTTATTAGATTTACAAAAACTTATAATTTTAATTGTGCCAAGAATATTTGAAGAAGAGCTTTCTTCAAAATTTTCGACTGATAATGGAACTGATGCTTGAGCTGCTAGATGAATAACAGCATCCAATTTACCAATCTCTAGGAAATCAAATTCTTCTATACTCTTATTATAGAATTGTATTTGATCTAAGAAATTAGATATATTTTTTTCGTATCCAGTGCTTAAATTGTCTAATACTGTGATCTCATGACCTTGGGATAATAATCTTTCAACTAAATTTGATCCTATAAAACCAGCACCACCTGTTACTAAATATTTCATAGATTTCCTTTATTTAAATCATGTGCATTATTATCTTTATTATTAAGATATTCAATGACAAATGGAGCAGTCAGTAGCACTAAGATAGATGTTTCAAATATAGCGCCTCTTTGAATAAAAAAAGGTATTAATATCAAAATAGAAGATGCTGCTATAACTTCTTCTTTTTTTAAATTTTTTTTCAAAAGCGCTTTAATTGATGTAAAGATAAAGGTTAATGTAAGAATTACATATCCAACAAATGACAAAAAACCTCCATTGTATATTGCAATCCCTAAACCCACATTGAAGCCATAAAAATTATCTTTAAAAATTTCGTCACTAGAACTGGATAAAGGATATCCCAAAGGGTTTTCAATTAGTATTGATGGAAGATTTCCAAAAAGCATTGTTATATTATTTATCCTTGTTGATCCAGAGGTAGCAGCATCATTATAGCCAATTCCTACAACTAAGAATTTTTGATTGTAGTAGTCTATTAAATAATCAGCTACAAAAAAACTTATACATAATAATAACAATATATAAAAAAAATAAAATAAAGATTTGCTTGTGCTTTTATTATGATTTAAAAATCTAGAATCAACATATGGATATATTATTGCAAACAGAGCTAAGCTTATGAATCCACCCAAAGAGTTTGTAGCCAGTAATCCTATCAAAAGTATAATCAGACCTTTGTAGTACTTCATAAATAGTGCGTATATCATTGCTGGTAAAATTAACATTGCCAAAGATCCAGACTCGATTATTGATGCATAAAAATTTATTGAAAAATCATTTTCATTGTAAATATTGTCCTCTAGATCAAATAGAATAGAAAAATTTGTAGCAACAAAATCACCGCCACTTGTCTGTATAAGAGAGGGTGTTACATATCCAGTAAATACTAAAATATATTCAATAAGGCTTATGCTTACAATGAATAACATAGCTAAATAATAATAGAAGAAAATCTTACTAGTTTTTAGTACGCCAATTTTGACCAGAAATGGAGCTGCCATTAAGGCAACAATTGGAAGTAAAGCGCCGTAAAACGAAACTATTGAAGCATCTTGAAATGCATATCTTGAGATATTTACAAACGTAGATAAAAATATTAGTAAAGATGGTAATACGATAAATGACCAAATTCGTATGGACAGCTTCATATACAAGATACTAATTGAAGAAAAAATTGCAAAAAAGGCTAAAACAAATAAATTTGCAGCTCTTGCTATGCTTTCAATACCCCAGATAAATTTATATACAGTCAAATCAAAAAGTATTAATGAGGTGAATAAAATTAAAAATATGAAGCTAAAAAAATTAAGATTATTATTAGCCTGTCTTGTTAAGTCATTCATTTAAAGAAGTAAATCTTAGTAAGCATATATAAGCTTTTTATTTTAACGCTTAAATTAGAGTTTCTTAAGAAAACTTTTTTTAAATATATTTTAGCTTCTTTATAATCATTAATTAAGAAGAGTGATCTGCCTTTTGAATAAAGCCACCAGACTGGAAGCTTTTTTCTTGTTTTTAGAATAAGTGGGTCAATATGTATTTTTCTTAAGGTATCTAAATATTTTAATGTTAGAAGTGGTGACGAGGTATTACCCCCATCAAACCAGAAGCCAAGAGGTGCTTTAATTGATTCAAATTTATCTGTTAGCTTAGATATTCTTAACCATAAATCATAATCTTCAGCAGCTATTAAGGATTTATCTTCACTAAAAGCTCCTGCTTTTTTCACAATCTCCTTCGAAACTAAAACGCTTGATGTCGCAATTGGATTATTATTTAAAATTAAATCTTTAAATACTGGCATTAATAGTTGTCTTGCAAATATCTTTTTAAAGGTATAAATATTCTTTCTTTTATTTGAAATGTAAAGACTATGATAGATAAGATCAATTCCATCTTTTGAATTATTAATACGATCTACGCATTTCATAAGTTTATTTGGCAACCACCAATCGTCTGAATCTAAAAAGGCTAAATATTTACCATTTGATTCTTTAATTCCTTTATTTCTTGATGATGCTATAACTCCATTATTAATAATTTTCAGAAGTGTTATTCGGCTATCATTAAATTTTTTTATTAAGTTATCTGTGCCATCACTGGAATTATTATCGACTATAATTAATTCCCAATTTTTATATGTTTGATCAAGAATTGAATTAACTGCAAAATTTAATTCAATTTCTCTGTTATAGGTTGGGATGATAATTGAAATAAGTGGATTAAGTTTATCAATCATAAAATTCAATACATTTTTTTATTAACTTATCAATTTCAGCTTCTTTTGAGTCTGGATTATCAAAAGAAAAGCCAGATTCTAGTAGTTTATCTATTCTGTAGTCTAATTGAAGAGATTCTTGAGTATCATCATCATTAAAAATAATATCTGGTCTGTAATTACCAATGATCTCAAATCTATCAGCTAAATAATCAACTACTTCTTTGATTTTTGGATTCCATTTGCTTCCAATATTAAAGACTGGGTTAGCTTGAGGTTTGATATGAATTAAATGTTCAATGGCTTTTGAAGTATCAGAAATAGAAATAAAATTTCTTCTCTGGTTACCATTTGTTTTCAGCTTCATTCTTTTATTGATAACAAGCTGTTTGCACAAATCATTTATTATTAACATCCAACAATTAGCGCTTTTATTTACAGGTGGGCCATATGCATTAGACAGCCTTAAAATTTTTCCGTTAATCAAACCTTTTGAATGCATGTCATATAAAATATTCTCGCCCATAAAATGAGATGTTGCATATGGGTGATCTCCTTCAATGGGCGAATCTTCACTAATGATACCTTGAAGAGGGTTTGCATAAACATGAGCAGTTGAGAGATATATAAAATTTTCAACATTGTTTTTTACTGAAAGTGCCAAAATTTTTTGTGTATTATTTTTATTAATTTCTATTGCTTTGGTTGGGTTTTTAAAAGACTCTTCTGCATTGAGACCTGCCAAATGTATAACAGTATCAATATTAACAAGAGAGTTATTGATGGATTCTAAATCTTCCCAATTAATTAAAGATTGTTCTATGGTGAATTGACCTGAAGAATCTATATTTAAAATTTCTTTTCTTGATGCAAGTCTAAGGTCGTACTTTTTTGAAAAAAAATCTGTGAACCTTCCACCAAGATAACCGGAAGCACCAGTAATAAGAACTTTCATTTATATTTACTTATGCTTTATATTCCAGTCATAGACAATGTCTGAATTTTCAACTGGCTTTCTTTCGATTTCATTTGGGTCATGTGGAATATCTGAACAATTAGCAACTATAGACGTATTATTTCCAATACTTTTCCATCCATTCCAGACCAAAGGAGGTACTGTCAATAAATAATAATCTTCTGGTGACATAAAATACTCTTCTATCTTTCCTTTAGTTTTGCTATTTGCTCTATCATCAAATAGAACACATTTAATTGCACCTGTTACAACAGCATAATTTAAAGTCATTTTTTTATGAAGATGCCAAGCTTTGACAGCATTTGGATATGTGCAAGAAAAATAAATTTCTCCAAATTCTCTAAACTCTGGAGAGTTATTTCTCATCATGTGCATCACTTTGCCTCTCTCATCAAAAAATTGTTTAAGGGGTGTTATTTTAACTCCCTCAATCACGATATCTCTCCATTAAAATATTCAACAATTTGATCTAATGAAACTCTTTTCATATCAGTACCCTCAAGATAATGATTATACCATTTTGCAGTTTCTTCAATAGTTTTGCTTACACCCCATCTGGGGGACCATTCTAATAATTGCGATGCTTTATCACAATTTAATTGAAGTAAATTTGCCTCATGTTGATCATTGCTATCTTTCGATATTTCAATTGAGCCTTTTTGCATGTATTCAATAATACTAGAGGCGACTTGTTCAACATTTCTGTGTTCTGAAGTATTTGGGCCAAAGTTCCAAGATCCAGAGAATTTATCTGGATTGTTTTTTAGATTTGCGCCTAAAAGCAAATAACCTGATATAGGTTCTAGAACATGCTGCCATGGTCTCGTTGATTTTGGGTTTCTTAAAATTATAGGCTTTTCTGATTCAATTGCCCTAATACAGTCGGGAATTATTCTATTAGCTGACCAATCTCCTCCTCCAATCACATTTCCAGCTCTAGCTGAACCTGCTCCTAAGTCAGGATTGTTTGAAAAGAATGATCTTAAGTATGAGGAAAATACTAATTCTGCTGCTCCTTTAGAAGCGCTGTAAGGATCGTGTCCTCCCATTTTGTCGTTCTCTCTATATCCCCAAATCCATTCTACGTTTTCATAACATTTATCTGACGTAATATAGGTAAGAGATCTTACAAATTCTGCGTTTCGAACAGCCTCAAGAAGATTTATTGAACCCATGATGTTTGTATTCAATGTGTAGACAGGATTTTCATAAGACTCTCTTACTAAGGGCTGAGCAGCAAGATGAAATACGAATTCAGGTTTAAAATCATGTAGACTCTTGTTCAGCAAATCAAAATCTTTTATATCTCCTTCTATATGATCTATCTCATTTTCTAACCCTAAAAGATTAAAATGATTAGGTGAGGTATTAGGAGCTAAAGAGTAACCTCTAACATCTGCTCCAAGTTTTTTAAGAATAAGTGTCATCCACGAACCCTTAAATCCGGTGTGGCCAGTTATAAAGACTTTTTTATTTTTATATATAGATAATAGGCTCATGGACTATATATCCAGGGCGCTTTTTTATCAGAATATAATTTATTTAAGAGTTGATATTCTCTACTGGTATCCATAGGCTGCCAAAAACCGTCATGTTTGTATACCATCATTTCTTCATCATTGACAATATTCCGCATTGGTTCTTGCTCAAATACCAATGTTTCAAGATCTTCTACATAATCAAATAGGTTCTTATTTGCAACAAAATATCCCCCCGATATCCTTCCTTCGGTTGCTTGAGGTTTTTCATTGAACTCAGTAATTTTTCCACTTTCATCTGATACCATTTCGCCGAATCTACCTGGAGGTCTTACACCGGTAACAGTTAAAGTTTTCCCATGTGCTTTATGAAAATCTATTAATTTTTTAATATTTATATCGCTTACACCATCACCATATGTGAGCATAAATATGTCATCATCTATATATTTTTTAATCTTTGATATTCTAGATCCGGTCATTGAATTAAGTCCAGTATCAGCTAGGGTGATTTTCCAATCCTTTTCATCATGATCACTGTGATATTCAAGATCGCCCTCTTTACCAAAACTAATCGTAAAGTCTCTTGTAAATGGCTCATAATTAAGAAAAAAATCTTTTATATCTTTACCCTTATATCCTAAACATAAAACAAAATCTTTATAACCAAAATAAGCATAAGTCTTCATAATATGCAAAATTATAGGATAAGGTCCGATTGGAATCATCGGCTTAGGTATATCTTCGGCTACATCTCTAATTCTTGTTCCATATCCTCCAGCCAAAATAACAACTTTCATATGCTTTCCTCAAATAACATAGTTTATAAATGCATTCTAACAAATGCTGCAAGGTCTTTGTTTAATATTTCAATATAGTTATGTTCTTTAGAAGATATACTTTTATATATCTTTTTTAAAATCGTGTCGATTTCATTATTATCAAGATCCTCCATCTCAAGAATATATTCTTTCATGAAGTACTCAAAATATTCTTCTTTGTCTACTTTATTATTTAATATTTCTCTAAAATAATCTTCTTGCTTTCTTCTATATTCTTTTTCAATAAGCATAATCAAATAATAGATTTCACTATTGGGTTTAATTCTGGTATCTAATTCTTTCTTTTGGCTAATAGTGGTTATAAATGATTGAATCATTTTTGTTGCTGGTGACTCAGACTTTTTCCAGTCTTGATCGGCATTGGATTCAATTTTTCCTTTCTTAATTAATCCCGGCTCTTTTGAAAAGTCTAATTCAATTATTTCCTCACCAGCTATCTCTATAGACCTTATTCTTTGATTGCAATTTCTTTGAATAGCAATATTGCAAGGAATATTATCAATCTTTATCTTAATAGTAAGATTTCCTCCTCCACCTTCAAAAAATAAACTATCAAATGTTATCTTTTTACCTTCGATTATAAATATAAGAATAGATAATATATGAGGCATAAGGTCTTTAAATATTGGAACTCCAGGATCAAATTTCTTTTTTTGTCCATATCTGATTTCATTTTTTGGATCTTTCCAGCAGAAGCTTATTGAGGATACACTCTTATTTGATTTTAAAATTTTTTTTAGTTTATTGAGGTACCCACTAAATAAAAATATTTGTGATGATCCAAGAATTACGCCTTTTTTTGAAGCCAGTTCAATAAGATGATTTGTTTCCTCGTATACTAGACATAGTGGTTTTTCTACTAAGACAGGAATATTTTCATTAATGATTTTTTTTGTTATCTTGAAATGGTCTTTAGCGGCATTTGCAACTATAAACGCATCTATAGTTTCCTGACCAATAGAATTATAGGGTCTTAAATAAACAGTTCTGTCCATAAAAGAATTGTCATCAAGCCATTTTGTAATATCCTTGGTGCCGTTTCCTGAATATATTGTAATTGAAGATCTTTTATCAAGAGTATTATGTAGTATTTTGATAATTTCTCTTGCCCATCTCCCACTACCAGCAATACCAAAATTTTTCATAAACTAAATAATTATATTAAGAGTCCTTAAAATCATTTCTAGCAAGTACATGAACAATTTTTCCCTTAAAATTATTATTTCTTAAATAACTCTCTATCTCATCTGATATATGCCAAGCTAAATTCAAAATTGGCAAATCAAGATCTGTTGAATTTATTAATTCATCATCAGAATGAATTGGTATTCTGGTACCTGGTAAATAATGCCCAATCTTTAAAGATCCTGGCTTTTCATATACTTTTGAAATGGTACTTGAATCCAGATTTAACATTTTTACAAGAATTGCTGCCCTGCCTGGAAAAGCTTTAGCATGTATTTTTCCATATTTTTCTATCAAATTATTTATTTCTTCTTTTTTAGATTTTAACCAAAGCTGAATATTCTCATTTAATTGTTGAAAATCATTAAAGAACTTTTCTTCGGTTGATTCTAATTTATGCATATCAATATCAGAAAAAAATTTATCTCCATTACCTATAAATACTCTTATATTTCCACCATATCTTGATGGGAATTCTAATCTTTCAATTCCTAAATCAAGAGTTTTTGCCATAAATTTAAAAGATGTGAAGCTGTATGTTCTTGGATGCTCATGATAAAAAGTATCAAACTGATTGCCCGACAATACCGCACCAAGATAATGATTCTCAATTATAATTTTTGTATCATCATGTTTTAATATGTTTAGAGAATTCAGAACGCCTTTTAGGTCTTCAATATGTGCAAAAACATTAGTAAATGTAATCAAATCAGGTTTTCCAAATTTACTGATAACTTCATTTGCTATATCTTCAGATAGATAATCACATATGGCGTCATGGCCATTCTTAATAGCATCCTCGCAAGCGCCTGTCGGTTCAATTCCAATAGTTTTAGCGCCTTTATCTCGAAAAAAATTTAGCAAGCTGCCGTCGTTGCATCCAATATCCAGGACTTTTTTCCCACTCAGTGATCCAAATTGTTCTTCGCATGAATCAACCAAACCCTTCATTCCATCTAATACGTCTGCTGTAAATCGTGCTCTGTAATGATACGTTATTGGAAAAAGTTCATGCTTGGGAACTTGATACTTTTGATGGGCAGTCCTGCATTTGTGACAGTATAGAATTTCTATTGGATAATCTTTACATACTCTTGAATCAGAAACCTCGACCAGGTCATCACACATTGGATGCAATCCCAAGTCTAGAACAGCCTGTAATTTATCATTACCGCAAACTTCGCAATCCTTAATTTGGTTAACATTATTTTTCATGAAAGATTCCTGTTATGCATTATATGTTAGATTTAGGCGTTAACTTTTTTTTGATTTTTCTAATTATAAAGCTAAACAATGATAAGTAGAACCTAGGATATAAACAATTAGAAAAAATAATTTTAATAGGATTTATATATTTATATCCTGAAATCTCTTTATTAAAAAACATATATCCCATACCAGGGATAAAGTTTGATAAAGCAAAGTTCCTACATACATGATATTGAATAATGGGTAAGCCGTTGTCCCTATATAACCTAAGAGCCTCAACCAATCTCACATTACGAACTAAGGGCTCCATTGGAGACCAATCTCTTGCACCAGTTAAGCAAATATTTAAAGGAACTGGGTTGAAATATGCCATAGAGTTAGAAAATGCATGGGAAAAAATCTTTAAATGAGGGAAAGTATTGTCAAAGTGCGAAAAAGTTTGAGAATCATTAATGGCATCATGATCAAGGATATAACTGTAATTATCCCAATTCTTTTTTCTGAAAATGGAAAGAAACATTCCTCCTAGGAAATCAAAAGATATTTTTGGCTTAATAAGATCAAAAAACTTAAGTTTTCCTTCTATATTATATTTAGAAAATCGTTCCATGTTATTTGGCAAATATTTGGTATTAAAAGGTTGAGGACAACTGTTAACAAAATCAGTTGTTAAATGAAAAGAGTTAGTATAAAAAAAATCAACATCTGGATTTGAATTAATTAAATTTAGGGATCTTTTTAATGTATCTGGAAGCAATAGATCATCATCACCAATAAGCCAAACAAAATCTGAATTAGACATGCTTACAACTTTAAGAAAATTTCTAGGAATGCCAATATTTTCTTTGTTTGACCATCTGATTATTGGTAATCTTTTTTCATACTCATTGATAACTTTTTCTGTAGAATCTGTAGATCCGTTATTTGAAATACATATCTCTATTTGATTAATAAAAAAATCATCATTAAAGGTTATAGATTCAAGACAATTTCTTAGACAATCTGCGCGATTATAGGTTGGAATACAAATAGATAACTTTTTTTTATGCACTTTAGATTAGAAAACCCTAAACTTTTCTAAGATAAAAGGAAATCTCATGTAATGGCAATATTGAACTAAAAACATTTTCATACAATGATGGCCATTTATTTGCTATTGAAACAAAAATGCTCTTGAGAAATCCACTTTTAAGGTGCTCATGAAATACAATCTTTTCTACTTTAAAATAAGCCTTTGTATAATCATATCTTTTGCAAATTGGATGATCGGGATCATAATAAGAAAAAGATTCGGTTGTATAAAAAGTCTTATGTGTTGGATCATGGAAAGCTGAAGGAGATCTAAAGTAGGGAACTATAACCTTAACCTCGCCGCCTTTTTTAAGAATCCTGTGAATTTCCTCCATGACATGCAACGGGCTATCTAAATGTTCAATGCAATTATCTATATATATCTTATCAACACTGCCGGCTTGAAATGGGTAAGGAAAAGTATTTAGATCATGGTTAACATCACCATCTAACCTTGTATTGTAGTCAACGCCAACAGTACCCTCTCTTTTTTTGTTGCCGCATCCTAAATCAAGAATTAATTTAGAAGAATTTTTATGTTCAGACATTTTGGATCTTTGTTTCTTGCATTAAACTTTAATCTAATTGTATATTTATAATTAAAATATGTCTCTTTTTATTTTTTTGTAAATTTTGGAAATATCTCTTCTGTTATCTTTGTGAGTGATAAGCAATACAAAATATCCAATTAAAATTATTAATCCAATAATAGCAACTAGTGCTATCAAATAATAAACTTCTTTATTTAAAGAATTAAACATCTCAATAAAAAAACTCACTAAAAAGAATGATATTAAGCATACTCCTAAAGTTGGTAACAACCATTTATTTATTATTTTAGAAATCTTGATAACTCCCAAAATACCAAAAAGTGAAATTGTAAAAGCAAAAAGAGTAGTAATTAGTTTTGATATTGCTAAAGCTTCAAAGCCATATGATGGAATGAAAAGCATTATTGATATAAGAAATGAGACAGGCAACACAATCGCGAGAATATAAAGATATTTATAATTTAATGTTGCCATAAAATAATGATTAGCAGGTTGAATAATAAAACCAAAAAGAGAACAAATTATTAATAATTGTGAAATATAAATTGAATTCATATATTCTGTCCCAACCCACAGAAGAATTAGTTTCTCAATTGACAAAAATAAAATGAAATGACTGACAATAAAAAGAGGTACCGTATAGTCAATTATTTTATTCATCATTTTTATAAGTTCTTCTTTTTTATTTTGACCAATTAGGTGGTTGAAGCGTTGAGAAAAAGGACTATAAAATATATTTACAATATTTCTTAAAAAATTCAAAATCGTAAAACCTATTGCATAGATACCTACCTCTTTTATACCAATAAACTTTCCAATAATTAATAAATCAATTTCATAAAAAATAATAAATCCAATAGTAAGAAATAAAGAACTAAATGCTAATTCTTTTGTCTTGTTGAAGTATCTCTTAGATATTGAAAAGCTTTTGATTAGCTTTTTGAAATCAAATTTAAAATATCTTTTTGAGACTAGAATTGAGATGATTGGGCTCAATATGCTCATAAGGGTTATAAATAAAAAATATTCAACTATTAGGTAAGAAGTGTTAAAAAAATAAAAAACTGAAGAAATTTTTATTAAATTTGTAAAAATTTCAACTCTATAAAAAATATGATCCTTTAGCCTAATTACTAATATCAAACCTATCAATCTTTGAAAAAAAACTTGTATTGGTAAAAGTATTCCAATTATCAGGAAAAAATTTGATGCGATTGAAAGAGTATTTTCATCAGCATTCGATAAAATCAATTCAGGATTTAAATAAAGAAATATCATAAATATTGAGAATGGCATAAACATTATCATTAGAATGCAAAAAGTGAACCCAAAAATCTTATATTCTTCTGTGGCATTGCCTTTTCCATATTCCTCAGCAGCAAATTTAGTTGACGCATTTAGAAAACCTATGTCAGCGTATGTCAGATATAGAACAAAGCTTGAACAAAAAGAATATAGTCCAAATAGTTCGACATTAGATGATAGCTTTGGTACCACAATTAACATTGATAAAAATCCGGTTATCAATGAAATGAATCTCCAAAAATAGATCTTAATATAATCTGAGCCTTGAATTCCGATTTCCATATCTAGCTCTTTATAAATTTAATTAGTTCCTTAATTGGCTTCTCTGTTTTCCTGGCAAACCAATCATTATGTTCTTTCACAGCTTCTTGCACTTTGACATCATTCCACCATTCATCAACATTATCCCAAATATTATTTAGATGTAATGCTGCAGATCTTGGAGACGGATGAAATATTTTTGCTTCTTTTAAAAGATCATAAATCTTAATTGAAGAAGGACATTGCTCCCAGTGATCTTGATTCCAGAACGAAATTGTTGGTATGTTATTGGCAAGCGTTTCTACAATAGGGGTTTCATTATAAGAATGAATAACAACTTTTGAAGTTTTAATTAATTCATTAAAAGATTTCTCTTGATATACAAAATTAACATCATTAAATTTTTCAGATATTATTTCTTCGAAAGAATTATTTTTGTCAGCCGGTTTGATTAATAATTTATTTCTGATATGCGAAGATAGATTTGAGATAAACTCAAGCTGTTCTGGTATGTGATTTTTTATAAATTGTTCATAAGATGGGGTAGACTTAAACAAAATTTGATATGGCCATTCGGAAAATAAAACTTGAAGAGCATGATCTTTTGGTGAATTTTTCAATTTGTTTTTTATATAAAAACCTTTGATTATCTTTGTGGAATATTCTTCCCAGCCCCATGAAAATATCTTATTAGAAATCTTAATTTCATGGTTTTCAAAATCTGAGTAAGCAGCTTTACCGTGGCCGCCATGTATAATGAGCTTTAGTTTTGATCCATTTTCAACTTTTTCAGCGGCATATAATTTAAATATATCATCTATCCAATGTGAATTTGCTGTAACTATAAACTTAGGATTTTCTGGCCATTTACGAGATATAAGGTAATTTTTTGATTCTATATATCCCTCTAAATAATTTATGGGGATGTATTTAAATATTTTACTAAAAAGAAAATTTTCAAAAGGATCAGGTGTGTTGTATTTAGAGCTTGATGACAATGAGTCTCTTAGACTTTCATCATATGTCGATTCCTTTAATCGAATTGATTCTTTGGAAAAAAATGGCATAACTCTCAACTTCATTGCTAAAGCTATCTGATGATACTTTGTTAAGTAGGTTTTATGAAAGAAGTAAGATGAATTATTAAGTTTTTGTGAAAGAAGATTTATAAATCTTTTTGTATTATTTTTCATAAAATGTGTTGAAGATTCATCTTCAAACTTTTCCTCTACAAAAAGTTTTTGTGGCTTTTCAATATGATCAAATATCTCACTTCCATAAAATTCTTCTATTATTTGACAGCATAGATGGTGATTCCATGCATGCGCTAATCTTTTCTTGTAGAAGTCGTAAATATCATATGATTTCTGAGTTTCCTCAAGGTTATTAATAGCAATAGTTTTTCCATTCCAATCTGAATTTTTTAAATCCTTAATTACTTCCCAAGGATGGTAAGTGCTATTGATAAATATCTTCAACCAGGGTCCAACCAGAATTTGCCAATAAATTTTGCTTTTATTTGTTCCATGGTACTTATTAAGATTTATATGGATATATTCGAGCGCTCTCTCATATATTTTTTCTGCATTTTCAAAAAAAAATTTTCTTGAACCTCTATTGCTCCACGGATCTTTTAGAGTCTTGTTATTAATGTCGATTCGTAATCTCTTATTACTATAAGTTTTACAGTTTTCACCCAAAAATATTAATTTTTTTGAATCCTTTAATGCCCAGGTTTCTTCAATTGGAGTTGTGACTAGCAATTCACTATATTTCATAGCTTAATCTTAGATGACCATTTAGTAGAGTATAAACCAATGCCCCGTGAGAAATTTTCAGTTTTCAGATAATCAATATAGGGATAAAATTTTTGTTTTATGTCCTCAAGATCTGCATCATAAAGAGCGGGCAGAAAGACATCTGTCCATTTTGAATCTATTAACTTAGCACTTTTATTAAGGATATTTGCGTTAATTAATTCTTCTTTTAATGTATCAAAGATATTCTCATTTTGTTTTATATGATGATTTAATGCAAAAACAAAAATTTTATGATCCTTCTTTGTATTTATTGATATATGCGTTACATCATGAACATACTTAATTAGGTGATTATTAGTAAATATCCATTGCTTATTATCTGATTTAAATACGTCTTTGATCAAAAGATGGACAGCTGGTCTTGGATGAAACTTTTCTTCAATTTCTATAGAATCAAAACTTGAAGATATCTTTTTTATCCTTGAACCATGAGTCAAAATTAATTTTTTAGAATAATATGACTTGTTATTTGATTTTAATTCGACTCTTTTTTTCTCGTCATTCACATGAAATGAGTCAATATCCTCATTTAATACAATATTTACATTAGAATTTAATAAAAAACTTTTTACTGAATCATAGATTTTTTTTGCTCCATCTTCAATATAGAATGATTTTTGATTGCTTTCATTCCTGACCCTAGAAATTAACTTAAATAAGAAAGTAAGATAATTGGAATTTTTGTCTGGATTCATTGCGTATGAAATGAATCTTCCTAATGAATTGTGAAATTTAAATCTCATATAACGAGACATAAAAGGTACTTTGATTAATCTTATTTTGTTAGTTGCCTCCTGAATATTCCAATTAAGATTATTTTTCATGAATTTTGGAGATAGGTCATCATACAAAAAATAATGAATCGCATTTTCAACGCCTGTTGCATCAAAAACAGATATCGGCCTCCAAGCACCTCCAATATCTTTATCTTTGTCAATCATCAAAATCTTTTTTCCAGATTTTTCATGATAAATTGCTTCTAATATTGAAATAATACCAGTGCCTAAAAAAATATAATCATATTCTGAATCTTTCACTTTATTGTTATGGGTTCTTACTTCGCCATTTTATAATAGATATTGGCAAGAAAGGATTTCCACCAATAATATTTTCAATAATTTCCAATTCGATCTTGCCTTTTTCTTGAGCATCATTAAATATTGAAATCATATTTTTATTGTAGTCATTTAATTCAATATATCTTTTGCACATGTAACCAAATTCATCATTATTATGAAGTTCGTAACATGGTTCAAAATTGATAACAATTCTAGGTTTCAGGTCAAGAATGAAATCAATAAATGATGGATGCAAATTTTGAACATAATGTAATGCATAGGAGGTAAAAATTATGCTATTTTTTGGAATATCTATTCCGTCAATTTTGTTCTTTTTGAGATCACAATAACCAACTTGAATGCTTTTACCAATTTTTTTTGAGATGTTTTCTATAGCTCTACAGCCATTCAAAGTATATTCAGCAGCAAATAAATTTAGGTTTTTATATTTATTATAATTAGATAGATTTAAAATTTTTGATCCATATCCAGCTCCAAGTTCAACTATTGAATTTGAATCGCTTAGATAAGGATCTATAGCTTCCTTAATAACCTTTATGTGCTTTTCAAATACTTCTTTTCCAGTTGCTAAATAAAAATTGCCTTCGTAAAAAAAAGTTAATGGATTGGAAAAGGACTCCATTTGATTATCAATCTTTGCAAGAGTAATTTCTGGATTATCTGTTAGTACTTGATCGATTTTGGACCATTTATCATTATTAAATTCTCTTATAACTTCTGATTTTGTTTTAAATTTTATATCTTTGTCTGAAGATTCTTTTATATAACTTGGTAAATCCGAAAAATCTTTAATTTCAGAAAATTTTATTTTTTTCATCATGTTTCACTATAGTTGATCTAAGTTTTGCCAAACTTTTTGAAACGATTTTATGACTAAATCGCAATCATCTTCAGTCAAATCATGCAAACACATTTCATACCCTAGAAAAGTTTTATCATGAAGTCTCTCAGCGACCGGGCAAATACCTTTTTTGTATGAAATATCTCTTGAGTTGAACTCTGAGTTCCATGGAAAACCAGTTTCACCGTATGCTATCTTTTTCTGATACATAGGAAGCATATGAATATTTGCGTATCCTTGCGCCAATCCCTTAACACCCTCAGCCTCAAGGGCATTAAATATTTTTTCTCTTGAAATGCCTAGCTTTTCAATGTCTAAAATCATTGGAAGAATATAATATACATGTGTATTATCTTTTTGAGCTTTAGGTATTTCTATTCCGTCAAGTGCTGAAATACCTGATATGAGCTTATTTGCTGAATATTGCCTTTTTTCAACTAAGCAATCTAGTTTTTTAAGTTGTTCGATGCCCATTGAACACTCAATCTCACCTAATCTAAAATTATGTCCTAACATGTTAGAAATATTTTTTACTTCCATTCCTTCAACGGCAGCTTCAGCGTGATTCCTTATTAACTGCATTCTTTCTGCAAGATTCTTGTCATTTGTGACAAGTATGCCACCTTCTCCTGTATGAATATGCTTATGATAATTTAAGCTATAGCCTCCTATGTCACCCATTGTTCCAGCCAATTGCCCTTTATATTTAGCTCCTGGTGCTTGAGCTGTATCGCAAATTAACTTTAAGTTAAATTTATCTGCTACTTCTCTTAGTGAATCTATGTCTGCTGACTGGCCAAATATATCAACCGCTAGAATTGCTTTTGTTTTTTCCGATATATTTTTTTCTACAGATATAGGATCAATATTAAAAGTTTTTTCATCAATATCTGCAAAAACTGGAATGGCATTCCAATGAAGTATTGCGGTTGCACTTGCACACATTGTCCAAGGAGTAACAATGATTTCGTCTCCAGGACTTATATCTAATGCACCTACAGCCGCAACTAAACCTGAAGTCCACGAATTTACTGTAATAGCATAATCTACTCCAAAATAATCTTTACATGCTTGTTCAAATTCTTTTACTTTAGGACCACCTAAGAAATCATCGCTATGACATCCCAGAAACTGTGACAATACACCAGACTTAATTACTTGACTGGCAGCATCTAACTCCTCATGACCAATAGAATTATATTTTTTAAAGTCATGATTTATGACCTTTTCTCCTCCTTGAATTGCTAACTTTTCAATCATCTTTCAATTAAGTCCATTATTTTATTTACATTATTGATAGTCTGCAAAGCTTCATCTGCTTCACATATAAAATATTCTTTATTACTAATGAAATTACTAATTTCATTTACAACGTTCATTTGAGATTGATGAAGATTATTCTCAATATTTTTCTTTTTTTCATCCAATATGTAGTAACCTTCAAACATTTCATCTTCTATAGAACATTGCCATGTTATTTTCTCACCACCATTGGAATAATACAATCTACCGTTTTGAGCAACGAGCTCGATTGTGTATATAGAAAAATTATCTTCTTTAGCTGAAATAAAATTAGCATAACCATTTTTATACTTTACTGCAAAATCAGGATCAAAGTCGTGATTACCAATTGCCTCACCAACATTTATAATTTTTTCTTCTATTTGTGGTCCAAGCCAAAATTCTAATAAGTTCATTAAGTGAGAGGCTGTATTGTAAATTCCTTTCGAATACCATACGTTTGCCTTGATAGGGTATTTAATTGTTTCATTCTGTATCATGCCGAAAATTGATCTAGTGCTAATATCTGATTGCCTCATATAGTTAACAAATAACTTAACTTCATTTTTTCTACAGGAATTAACCATTTTTTTTGCTTTTTCATAGGAAAAATCAAGCGGCTTTTCACATAAAATTATTTTTGGTTTTATATAACTTAAAATATCCTCTAAGATGTCTGCATGGGTTTCAGTGGGTGTTGATATTACTACTACAGAAGGATTTAGATTTGCAATCTGTTTATCGACCTTTTCATATGTAGCTGTTTCATATGCCTCAGAGAATGCTTTTCGTCTATCGAATGATATGTCGATACCTGCAACTATTTCAAAGTTTTCGTGTTTAGAGAACGCATTAGCATGAGATGAAATATTTATGGAATTTCTTCGATTTAGATCATATCCAAAAGCAATTTGCCCTAATCCAATAATTACAACCTTTTCAATCATAGTCTTGTCAGCCTTTTACTATTGCATTTAATTTCATTATATTTTTATGAGGAAGTACACAATCTCTACCTCCAGGAGGAATAGATGAATAAACAGTTTTTTTTGCAATTAAACCAATGACCATTGCCATAGACTCACATCCAACAACATAAGCACAATTACTAATATCATCTAAAATATCAGTTTCATTATTTATTGTAATTGGTAAAGAGCTTAATTTTTTTACCCAATCATACTTACCAATTTCCTCTGATGGATGAGGTCTGATAGTTATTTCACTAAGAGTATTATCAATAAAGTCTATATTTTTCATAAAAAATTTAAGCGCCATAAATTCATCATAGCCCCACTCGAGTTCATTATTACACTGTTTTTTTGCATGTTCAGCAATAGGCTCGCAAACATATAGCACATTTTTATTTTCACTTGACTCCAAATTTATAATATTTTTTTTTATATCTTTTAAATATTCATTTTCAACGAATTTTATTTTATTTTTATATTTCTTGAATGTCCTTAAGGCTATTTTTTGTGCCTCATGATCCCCAACCCATAATTCATGAGGTAGTATTATTTGTTCATCAAAAATAAATCTTTCCTTATAATTTATCCAATGATCAAGATAAGAAACAGATCTTATATTCTTTTGACTAGATATTTTTAAAGCATGTTTTTCTAAATCATCTTGCCAACTTGTTCCGCATAATAACCAATCGCAGTTATTAATTGTTTCCGAAAGATCATTTTCAGTTTCTACATTAAGTTTTTGTTTAAAAATCTTTTTTGCAGGGCCATCAAGAAAAAACAAATAATTATTTTTGTTTTTTTTTACCCAGCTACTTACAATTTCTGCTCCTCCCGCATCATGGCAAACAACAGCAACTTTATCCATTTATGTATCACCTTTTCTGACAATATGGCTATTAATTTTTAATAGATCTGGATTTTCTTTTAAGTAATTTACAACATCATTGCATGAAAAGTATGGATGGTCCTTGTCATAAAAATACTCAATAATATTTTTGAGTAAAACATAATCCTCTTGTTCATCTAACGTCAATCCTAAATCAGGTAAATATAGTTCAGGAGTTGAATGTAAATTTATTCTTGAAAATAGTTCTGGATTATTTCTAATATGTAGTGTTACATGCTCTTGATCTAAAGCATTATTTGTCATTTTTGATGATTCTATTAATTTTTCTAATGCAAATACTTGAACATCCATCCCATCTGGATAACTTCTAATATTGTTGTTGCTAACGTAATCAACTGAATTATGTTTATAAACCTGGATAGTTTGTTCAATTATTTCATGATCTATAATTGGACAATCGCCTGTAATCTCAACTATAACATCAGCGTTGGCTGACTTACCTGCTTCAATAACCCTGCTCATAACATTTTCTTCATCACCTCTAAATACCTTAACTCTTAATCTATTAGAAAACTCTTCCATAAGATCATCGGTAGAATTCTTGGTTGTTGCAATCACAATTTCATCAATAGATTTTACTAATTTTAGTCTTTCTACGAGGTGCTCTAACATTGGTTTACCGGCTGCTTCAAGCATTACTTTTCCAGGTAATCTTGTTGAAGTCATTCTTGCTTCAATAGTTGCTACAAATTTCATTTATCAATCCTCAATCTTTGCATTTAATATGTATAGTTTTTTACCATCAATTGTCCTGATGAAAGCATTAGGATAAGGATCTTTCAGCATGCGGATTTTGTTGTATAAGTATAATGAATCTTTGTTGTTAATTTCATTGATAGTTATTTCACTTTCTTCTGGAGATCTCCTTTTGTAGCTAGTGGCCATTGAATGATCTTGTTCTTTAAGCTTGTATCCCTTATTTAAAAATTCAAGCGTTAGTTCTGTACCAACTTCAGTAATTTGATCAAAAATTTTATTTAAACTTCCTTCAAGTGATATGCTCTTCTGATTAATAATGGGTCCTGTATCAATACCTGAATCCATCAAGAAAAGCGTAACGGCTCCATTTTTCTCTCCATTGATTATTTGATTTTGTATTGGGCTCCCACCCCTATATTTTGGCAGTGGGGATGGATGTAACATTATGCATTTAAATTCATTTATTATTGATTCAGGAATTATCCAACTCCAACCGTAAAATAATACAAAGTCGGGATTGAAGTCTCTTAGTTTTGATTCACAAAACTCATCCTTTGATTCAACAAGATGATAATTTGAGTCATAGCTATTGATTAAATTATTATAAATTTCAAGTGCCCAAGCTCTATAACCCACTAACGCTATATTCATTTTTGAAATGATCTAATAATTTTGAAAGCCTCAGCATATTTAAAGCCTGATTGTATACCTCTATAGGATGCAAGTGTAGCAATCCCCTCTTCAGATCTTGGATGGGGAAAACTTTTTATTTCTGAAGTAAAGCATTTAAGCGCTCTCCACTTATCTTTAACATTTGATTCAGAAAGAGAAACAAAATAATTTGGAGTAAATGCGTCTGCATAGTTCCACTCTGTACTTGAGAGAACTTCATATGATATAACTGACTCAAGGCTTTTAAAAATACCAGGTCTTGCCGCCATCATCGAAGACTTATAAATGACTTTATGATCATTATTCGTATCCTTTTCGGAATGAGTAAAAAGAATTTTAGGATCATATTGAATGATCTCTTTCTCTATAATTTTATTTATTTCAATAATGGGCTCATTGTCGAGTCTGCCACAAGGAAGATTGTAAAACTTCACATCTTCAACAGATAAAGTCTTTAAAGCTTTTATTGCATATTCGTTTCGAGTTTCTATAGTTTTAGCAATTTTATCCTTATCTTTTTTAAGGTTGCTAAATCTACAACTGCTTCCTTCTGCAATAAATACAACTCTAAAATTATATTTTTTTTTAAATTTAGAAATAAATCCTCCGCAACCAAGGATATCATCATCTGGATGTGCAGAAATAATAAGCGCCCTTTCTTTCATAATATTCCCCTAGACAATCAATCCATAAGGATGATTTATATTAGTAGAGTAATTGCCATATCTTTTACTTTGAAAAAGAACTTTACCATATTCTATTAGCGAAGACCTTTTCTTGGATGATAAATTTGATTGATGTATTCTATAGTTAAATAAATTGTCTTCTATGAGCATTCCTTTTGAACCATCATTTATAGCTTGAAGAATAAATTCATAATTTTCTAATCCACAATTTTTTGTTTGATCATTGTAACCTGAATATTTCTTAAATAATCTTGAATCAAAAAGTGTGCCTGTTGCTAAAAAATCTCCTCTTTCAAAAATTTCATTTTTGCAAAATTTTGGCAAAGATACAGATCTAATTTTTAAGCTGTCTTTGTCAATATTGTCGTAGTTGCTGTAAACAAAATCATAATTACTCCCATTGATAGCATTAAACAATTTTTCTACTAGAAATGGTTTCAGAGAATCATCTGCATCTAGTCTTAAAAAATATGGTGATCTAACAAATTTGAAAGCATAATTTGAGGCAGCTTCTACGCCTGAATTATCTATTAATAAAACATTGCATTCATTTTCATATTTTTTTAGTATATTTCTTGTGTTATCAGTACTCCCATCGTCAACAATTATAATTTCATATTCATATTGTGTTTTTTGTTTTAAACAGGATTCTATAGACTCCTCAATAAAATCTTCATAATTAAATGAAGTAATTATTATAGATACATCCATTAAATTAGATGTCAGATTTTTTTATGCAAGTGTTTGGCTCTATGTCATTTTTTGCTTTCCTGCCGATAACATCAGCTTTTCTATATGGTGGAAAACTATCAGGTAACTCTGGCCTTAGCATTATTAAATCTTTCTCTTCAATTACACTACCAGCTTTAATAAACTCTTTGGTATGAATTGATCTTCGCTGAACAACAGCACTTTCTATTTCATTATCCATTACTCTTTTTTCTTCAGAGCCAAGAGATAGTTCCAGCTCTCTTGTTCTATCAACCATTTCTCTCCAAGTCCTTGGATCCATAGAAAATTTATGATCAGGGCCTTCGCGTGATGTATCATCAGTAAAATGCTTTTCAATTGCTCTTGCACCAAGAACCACTGAACCAAGTACTGTTGAATGTCCAGGTGTGTGATCCGACAATCCAAGTACAGTTTCTGGAAATCTTTTTTTGTAAGTCTTTAGAACATTTAGTGCTATATGTTTAAAATTTTCAAGCGACGCTGTGTAATTAGTATTGCATTGCATTAAGACAATTTTATTTGTGTGTCTTTTTGCAACATCCATGCACATTTCAACTTCTTCCATCGAAGAAGCACCGGTTGCTATGAAAAATGGTAGATCTAGTTTTGCCATTTCTTCTATATGATCATGCCATGTTATATCACCAGAACCCATCTTCCATGCTGCAACATAGTCCTCTAACTGACTAACTACATCAATTGAATATGGGGTAGTAAAATAATCAATGCCTGCATCATCACATGTCTCTTTCAATTCCTTTGTCCACTCTATTGGCAAAGAAGCCTTATCATAAACCTCATAAACTGAATTTTTCCATGAGGCCTGATGACTTAATTTTGAATTCATTCGTCCAAATGATCCAGCAGAAATAATAGTGTCAGCCATAAAATTCTGAAATTTTGCTGCATCTGCACCAGATTCTGCAGCTAAATATATTAGATCTTTTGCTCTACTTAAAGACTCGTCCCAATTAGCTGCTATATCAGCAATGAAATAAGTAGGATTATCTCCACCAATAAGATTCTCTCCAACTCTTACATAATTTACATCACTCATAATTACTCCTCAGTATATCTAATTCACTCTCTAGACTGTTAAGATTTATTTTAAAACTTTTTTCAAATTTGTCACAGTTCATTCTCATATCTTTAGGCCTATATGCAAACAGATTTGACTTATCATCTGAATCAACTGATATATTTTTTGTACTCAAATTTAATGATTCTGCTAGCTTCAAACCAAATTCTGCTTTACTCATACCATTTTTTGAGCCTAAATTATATAAGCCAAAATTATTACTACTTATAATTTGAACTAAAATATCAACAAGTGAATTTATTGAAATTGGATTAAAAAGGATATTGTTAAAAAGTGTTATTTTTTTACCTTCAGATAGTGATGACACTATCCAGTCACTAAAGCTAAGCCTAGAATTGTGAGTGCTTTTACCAAAAAAATTTGTTCTAAGTATAATGCTTTTTACTCCTAAGGCATGTAACTCTGCACAATATTTCGAATAAGCATATATGTTAGAGATATTTATATTATCTTCACAAGAATAGCAGTTCTTATTGTCATAAACCTGATCTGTTGAAATATGAATTAATTTTGTTCTTAAGTCATTCGCTTTGATCCAATTTACAATATTTTCAACACTCTTAGTGTTATCTTGAAATGCAATTTTTGGGCTTTTCTCGCAAAAATCTACATCTGTATTTGCAGCCAGGTTGATAATAACCTCAGGTTGTATTTCATCTAAATTTTTACAGACATCTATAGAATTTGATAGTTCAAAATTAAAGTCGGTATTGGATTTTCTGCTATGTGAAATATAGCCTATTGATTCATTGCTGAATTTTTTGATAAGGCTAGAACCTAGCATGCCACTTGCGCCTAAAACTAAGATCTTTGAGTTCATTAATATTTAATTAAGTCTTTTAAAACCAGTTTGAGCTTCATCACCATCAAGATACTTCTTAATATCTCCAGAAGAAATACATTCAGCTATAGTCAAAAAAATTGGTTCGAGATTTTCAAGGTAAAGATTTATTATCTTATCTGTATGTTCTGTGCACAAATATACTGAATTTGCTGCCAAAATACCTTTTTTTAACATCTCTTGAGTTATGAAAGTTTTAAAGAGATTGTTATCTTCGTATTTGAATTCAAATGCTGCCAACGCAGGTATGCCTAAATGTTTAATTTTTATCTCATATTTTTCGGCTAATTTATCCCAAGATTTCCTTAAATACTCACCTTTTTTAGTAATATACTTCCAAGATTCTTCATTTTGCATAACCTCCAGCGTTGCTAAGGCAGCTGAAGGGCCAATTCTTTCTGTCCAAAAAGTACTACTGATAAAAGTAGATTGTGCTGATTCCATAACACTCCTTTTACCAACAACAGCACAAATTGCATATCCATTACCTAGAGCCTTGCCAAACATACACATATCTGGCTCAACATTATATTTTTTGTGTATCCCTCCAAATGTTTCTCTAAATCCGGATGTGCATTCATCGAAAATTAGAACAATATTATTATCATCTGCCAACTTCCTTACTTTTTGGAGAAAATTATCTTTTGGTTGTTCGTTTCTCTCGACTTCCATTTTGATTACGCCTATTTCATTGTTATTTACAATATTTTCTAATTCTTCAAAATTATTGTAACTAAAAGTGAAAACAGAGCCTTCCAGAGATTTTGGAACCCCATTTGGATCTAATCCCGGCAAAAGATGACTTTTAAGATTTGATGAACCTTTTAAATTAGCTGCCAAATACCAGTCATGCCATCCATGATAACCGCATATTGCAACCTTATCTTTACCCGAAGCAGCTCTGGCAATTCGAACAGCCATAGCATTTGCTTCACCGCCAGATCTTGTAAACTTAACCATATCTAACCATGGGTGGAGCTCTACTAAACGTTCAGCTAAGTAAACTTCTTCTGGACAATTAAAAGTAGACATATTTGAGTTATTAATAACCTTATTAACTGCTTTATCTACATGCGTATTTCCATAACCTAAAATATTTGTTCCAATGCCCATAATAGACATATCAATATATTCATTATTGTCTAAATCCCAAACTCTGCAGCCCTTAGCTTTAGAAAAATAGGACGGCCATTTATCAGGAAGGAAAAGCTCCGGTCTTTTTGATAAGAGCATATTCCCACCTGGAATAATTTTTTTTGCTCTTTTATAAAGCTTCTGACCTTTTCCGATAGAAAAGCCTTCATTTCTTTTTATATGTTTATTCACATTAAATATATCTAATTTTAAAGATTTAAGTTCCATTATATCTTGCCAAGAAGCATATATATCATTAATTTCTTCTAAAACATTTTTTACCAAAACATAGTCATCTATTTCATCAACCGTCCATCTTTCATCAGAGTAATCATATTCATTTTTCAAGTTTTGAGTTTTAAATTTACCAGACTCCTTCATGTAAGGAGTGACATGCTCTCTTTCATGTTGTTTTTTGGACTCATTGTGAGCTACTTGTAAAGTTTCAAATGTAAAAGCTTCAACATCTAGACCGTCAGGATATGTAGGTGGATTATTGTTGGAAACAAAATCATATTTTGCAGCTTTAAACTGTTCAATTACATCATCAACCAATTGATAATCTATTAACGGACAATCCCCAGTAATACGAACTATCAAATCTGCTTTTTCAGCAAGGGCTGCTTGATAATATCTCTCAAGAACATCTTCTTCGCTTCCCTGAAATGTTTTTAATCCAATAGATTGACATAACTTTATTAAGGGTGTGTTATTAGAATTTTTGCTGGTAGCGAGGATGATTTTATTTATGTTCTTTGATTGTTGCAATCTCAGGTACAAAATTTCAATTAGCGTCTTATTGGCCAAGCTTTTCATTAATACCTTGCCAGGAAGTCTAGTTGAACCCATCCTAGCTTGAATAATTGCAACTACATTCATAATTTACCAATTTATAGGTTCCAACAAATTTTGATCATCAACATTAGATATATAATCAAAAACTTCGTTTTTATTATTAATTAAAATTTTTATTATTTGCTTTAATTCTTTTTCTGTATTTATTCCTATAACAAACTTATCAATTTTTGGTTCACTAAATGCAAAGTATAAACATCCCTCAAGCTTTGATAAGCCTTTATCATTAAACCAATTGAACAATTTTTTAAATTCCATCGACCATTTTTCAAATCTAAGGCTGATGTCCTTACTTTCCATTAACAATAACCCCTGTAAAAAAACTGATCTTGCATGCACCTCGACATTTTCTTTTTTCAAAATATCTAACCAGCCAGATGATTTTATTCTTTGATCAAGGATGTTAAAAGGAGTTTGAATTATATCTGGTTTAAATTTTTTATAGATTAAATCTAAATGTTCTGGTCTATAGATTGAATAGCCTATCTTTTGAACAAAATTATTTTCTTTAAGTTCACAAAGTGATTGCCAAATTTTCTGTGCAGATGAATCTTGAAGGCAAGATATATCATGCAACATTACAGAATAAATCCTATCAGTTTTTAAATTTTTTAGAGATGACTTAAATCTTTCTGAAATCAAGCGCTTCAAACTATTGGATTTTAAATCTTCACTATTAAGAATAAATTTAGTATTTAAATTCCAATGTGATTTAGAAAAATTTCCAAGAATTTTTTCACTTTTGCCATAGCTTTGAGCCGTATCAATATAATTAATTCCTGATTTACGAGCAAGATTAAGTATCTTGTCAATTTCATCAATATTAGGCATGCCGATTGTATTTGAAATGCCGTATTTTTGGCCAATTTGGGCTCCGCCAATAACTACTTTATGGAGAGTCACGCTTAGTTGTTATTGTCTAACCATGCCTGAAGTTCTTCTGAGCTCATCCAATCTTCATTATTATCGCTGCTGTAAGTAAAGTCTGATTCTATTTTGACTCCATCTTTAATTCTTTTACTATCAACCGCCCATTCATTTATAGCGGGTAAGATCTTATAGTAATCATTATATGAGTACGTCGTTGGCGCGTCCTCAAGTCCTATCATTTGTTCATGAAGCTTTTCACCAGGTCTAATACCAATAATTTCTTGCTTACAATCTGGAGCAACAACCTTAGCAAGATCTGTAACCTTCATTGAAGGAATTTTTTTTACATATATTTCTCCGCCAACCATATCTTCAAAAGCTTTCCACACTAACTCAACACCTTGTTCAAGAGTTATCATGAACCTTGTCATACGCTTATCGGTAATCGGAACAACACCATCATTTTTAACTGATTCAAAGAATGGTATTACAGAGCCTCTAGAACCCATTACATTCCCGTATCTCACAACAGAAAATCTTGTGGGGTGTTCTCCCGAGTATGCATTGCCAGCAACAAATAATTTATCGCTAGTTAGCTTAGTTGCTCCATAAAGATTAATTGGACTACTGGCCTTATCAGTTGACAAAGCCACAACTCTTTTAACAGATTTATCTATACATGCATCAATGACATTCATAGCGCCATTAACATTAGTTTTTATGCACTCAAATGGATTATATTCGGCTGTAGGAACTATTTTTGTTGCCGCAGCATGTACAACGAAATCTACACCATCTAAAGCTCTGTACAATCTTGCCTTATCACGAACATCACCAATAAAAAATCTAATTCTTTCTTCGTTTGGAAAATTTTTAGCCATTTCCCATTGCTTCATTTCGTCCCTTGAAAAAACTATAAGCTTTTTCGGTTTATATTTTTTTAATGTCATTTTTACAAAAGCATTACCAAAGGAACCAGTCCCTCCGGTTATTAATATAGTTGAGTCATTGAACATAAAAATTATTCTTTAGTATTTAAAATATAAATTTCTCTAATTAGGGCATACATCATTCCAAAGAATGCCCCAGAAAAGGCAAATATTATAACAATGATTGATCTGACAGGTTTCGATTTTTTTTCAGGCAACACTGGTGGGCTAATTGTTTCAAATACATATTCACTTGTTGCTTCGGCCAACATTTTTATTCTTTGTTGCTCATAGATTAATCTGGAAAGACTTTGACTGGTTATTTGAGATGTTGGCTTGTCAATTGCAGATTCTAAATTTTCAAGATTCTTATAAGTTAACTTCAATTTTCTTTGTCTCATTTGTTCATTAATCTCTTTTACATACATATCAACCCATTTTTTAGCAAGGGTCGGTGAGTAATACTCTATAGATAAAGAAACTATTGAGGTTTTTTTGTCCTCCCCGACACTAAGTCTATTGCTAAACTCTTCATAAACCGCAAAATCACTTGGCTCGCCTTTTATCCATTTTTTATTTTTTTCATCATAAACTTTTGGATCAACTACTATTTGGTTAGTTGTGTTATCCCATCCTTTAGCTCCCATTATGTGAACCATAAGGTTATTTTTTCTCACAAAATTATTAATAAACTCTTGGCTTTGCATTATTTCTTTAGCAATAATGACTTCATTTGAAGCAGATGATGAGGATCCTAATCCTGCAAAAGAGGCCAGTCCACCCAGAGGAGAGTTAGCGGTTGAGCCTGATGAATATATTATGTTATTTGGGATTAATGAAGTTCCAGCTCTATATTCGTTATATAAAGTTAAAGTGTATATTATTGAAATAATTGAAAATAATGTAAAAAGACCTGTGATAGTTTTCCAGTAATTTAAAACTATTTTAAATAATTGCCCTATATTTATTTCTTGCTCAGCTTCCATTTAACTCTCATTGGTACCCGGAGCCGGACTTGAACCGGCACGCTATTGCTAGCGAGGGATTTTAAGTCCCTTGTGTCTACCAATTCCACCACCCGGGCATAAACACTTCATGATTATAACTTTATTTTAAACTTTTTATAATTATATCTAATATATGATTGGAGGCTGAAGCCGGAATCGAACCGGCGTTAACGGCTTTGCAGGCCGCTGCATAACCACTCTGCCATCCAGCCAAAAATTATTGTCATTGTATATGTGAATCATTAAAATGTGGAATTTAATTTTTAAAAGTATTTATCGTATAAAGATATCCAGTATAAAGAGTTATTAAAACAGCAATAATCATTGAGATATCTGCAATTGGAATTAACAGCATAAAATTAAAAGCCAAAGCAAAAAGATAAATAGAGATAGTAAATATTTGGATCGTTGTTTTTATTTTTGCTATATAAATTACTTTGGTAGCATTTGAATTATTATTTCTAGAATTATAGTCTCTTAGAGCGCTTACCCAAATTTCTCTTGTAATTATTAAGGCTCCTGCAAATCCAATTAAATAACTGGATAAATTTAGCGCAAGGCCAAAAAAAAGAAAAATTATTAAAATTTTGTCTGCTATAGGATCTAGAATTTCGCCCATTTGAGATGAAGCATTATATTTTCTTGCTAAAAAACCATCAAAATAGTCAGTTAAACCGGCAAGAAAAAATAACATAAAAGATACTAGGTAGTAATTATTTAACATTAATAATGCAAAAATAATGATTCCTATGAAGATCCTAGAAAGAGTAAGTAAATTAATTAAAACTGTTATCATGTAAGCTCATTTATAATTAGTTTGGCTATTTTCTCATTAATACCTTCAACAGTCATTAAATCATCTGAACTGGCCAATTTTATCCTGGCGATACTCTTGAATTTTTTAAGAAGCCTATGTTTTAAAATATTACCTATTCCTTTAATTTTATCTAATTCAGATTTAGTAATTTTACTTCTTTTCTTTTTTCTCTGAGCTTGAAGTGCAAATCTATGAGATTCATTTCGTATTTCTTGCAATAGTAAAAACGCCTTAGAGTATTTATCTAATTCAAGCACTCCAGTCTTTCCAATGATAGTTTCAGTAGCTCTTACTCTATTTGAGCCTTTTACAATAGAAATTACTTCGAGATCCTTATGCTCTGATTCATCTATAACTTTTTTAACAAACTTCAATTGAGACTTTCCTCCATCTATGAGAATTAAATCAGGTTTTGTTTTTGGATCATCATAATATTTCAATCTTCTTTCAATAACATGTTCAAGGGAACCAATATCATTACCCGAAA
>MDSV01030100.1_pt1 | contig 58634 bp, 65 predicted proteins | sample 810851 | NCBI WGS metagenome assembly MDSV01 (sample SAMN05326640, study PRJNA326480) | marine metagenome | isolation source: seawater | place: Atlantic Ocean: North East | collected 2012
AAGCGACCTGCGATAGCCGCTACTCCGAAAGTGGCAACTCTGAAAGCAGTTAATCCTGCGATGAATCCGAAACCAACTTTTGCTGATTCTTTCAAGTCCATGTCGGCTTCCAACTTCATTTTCTTTGCCGCTTCTTCAGGCGAGATGTTCATATCCTTCATCATCTTTCTTGGTGAGTGTGGTTTGCCTGACATAGTTCTGACTTTTCCTTTCATACTATGCTCAGGGTGGTCAGCCTCAAATCCTTCAGAATCATAAGCAATCTCTAATCCTCTCACCTTCTGTTTCAATCTCAGATTTTCAGCAAGTAATTCAGGTGCGCTCGCCAATAATCTTGCATCAGGCTCAACCATGTTATAACCATTGACTAATTTTGTTCGGCTCGTATTTAGATTCACACCCCACTTACCATTCCTTTCAACTGCATTCCAACCCCTCCCATCTATCATGTATCCTTCAAATTGACTATACTCTTGCGGTAATCGGTAAGGGTGGTGTCCTGAATTAGTCAGCGTATCAGCCTCAAAATCTTCAGCCATCAATCTCTCAATTACATCAAATACCCCTCTATCATCAAATCGGATGAGAGTTTCTTCCCCATCTTCTCCCAATTCATCAGTTGGAGATTTAATGGAAACATCAAAACCTTTCCCACTCCTACCTTCAGTCATTACATCAACTATGGCAGTAGTTTTGTTATCATCATCCTTGATTGCGACATAACCTAAATCGGAACCTGATGCCCTTGCCATTTCAATTTGTGATTCAAAGGTTTCAGCATCCTTGCCTCTCAACCGATAATCTCTCATAAATTCCTTTTTGGTGTAGTCATCGTCAAAGTAGTAGTATTGAGTGAGAGTTCTTCCATCTCTTTTGTAGGTTTCTTTCATGTTTTTCGCAAAGAAGTTTGCCACATCTTCACCTTCAGTTTCATATAGGTTAAAGTATTCCACAAGCCCTTCATAGCCTCCAAAAGCATCATTCAATTTATTCACATATCGCTTTAGTTCTGAAGCAGATATGTCGTTGTATCTGACGGCATCAACAAATGTGGCTTGGTCAAGATAGCCAAGCATAAACATTACGGTGTAGTCCGAGATTCCTGTTGCTTCAAAGGTTTCAGCACTTTTAGATTTACCCTCAAATGCACTTTTAATTCTGTTCACTACTGTTTGGTAAGGTAGGTTAATGATATGGGGTTTGGGGTTGGAATTGATGTAAAGTTCACAAGTTTTGACCCCTCCAAACTCGGAACGACTGTTTATCAGAAAATTAGAATCAAGGGATAAGTGAAAAGTAGTGGTGCTATCGGGAAAAGACCTTACCCCTGCCCGACTTGTGCTTCTTTTTGTAGGCAATTGAATGAAAATACTTTCTTTCATCGGCTTTGTAATGCTTTTTGCTTCAAAGGTTTCAGCATTATATTCATCAGGAACATCTTTTCTTTCATACTTGCCACCTTCAAACCATTTTCGTAGCGAAGGGTATCGCTTGAAAACTGCTTCTCTAACTTTCTTCGCATCCTTTTTGTTTTCAGGCCATGTTGAATAAATTAGAGCATACTTTCCATGCTTCAAATCGCCAATAGGATATGCTTGCCTCTTTGGGAATACATAAGCACTCTTAGCCCTTGCACTCAACTTAGGGTGTTTATCTTCAGCCCTCTTGATGTCGCCTTTGTCGCCTTGACCTACTTTGACTTGCCTCTTTGCCTTCTTTCTTCGGTCAGCAGAAAGGCTTCTACCAATATCAACATTCTTACTGAAAGTTCCATCCTTTCTTCGGGTGATATATCGGCTTCCAATCCTTTCTCTTCGGCTCATGTTATTCACCTTTTTGCGTAATGATAACCTGCCATACTTGCGATACCCACTACGATTGCAGATGCAACCCATCCATTGATTCTAAAACCAACTTTACCTGTGAGGTCTTGAACGGTTTCTACAATATCGTTTCCTTCAGCACTCATGCTTCCATCACCATACTGTGCATCAACACTTGGATTAACATTCATAACTTCTTGCTCACTAACATCAATTCCAACATCGTTTCCAACATTGAATGCTTCATCAACACTTGGGTTTGCCGTAGGAGTAATTCCATCGCCTGATACGGCAACATTTACGCCACCACCATAGACGGCATCTACTGAGCCTTCATTAACCATATTTTCTTCAGAAACAGGCATATCATTGGCTTCAAACGATTCAGCATCCTTCCATGTGCCACTTTCTTTGCCTTGTAATTCCTTGATATAATCTGATGCCTTTGACCTGTTCATATTTCGACCAACTCTTCCACCAAGTTCCTTGATTAGATAAACTTGTCGCTCACTAATTGAGTCATCATAAGCATTGTATTCATCGTGAGTATCACAATCGGAATCCATAGTCCTTACATCATCGTATTTTCTACCCATCTTGGAGTGCATTTTATCCATAGCAGATGCTTCATCCCTTCGACTCTTCATAGATTGAGAATGTCGGCCTCTATGCCTCATCCCAAGTGATTCATCCATTTTATCATCATAGCCTTGAGCATCCATAGTCCTTACATCATCGTATTTTCTACCCATCTTGGAGTGCATTTTATCCATAGCGGAGGCTTCATCCCTTCGACTCTTCATAGATTGAGAATGTCGGCCTCTGTGCCTCATTCCAAGTGATTCATCCATTTTATCATCATATCCTTGTTCTGCTCTCTTCATATTTTTTCGCCTCGCCAAATGCTTTCGTAGTTCTGCTACTTGTTCGTGAGTCATCCTTGAATGCCCTTCGCTTCTCTTACCATAAGAACCCGGCCTATGTGTTTGAAGTTCAGCACCGAAAATATCCTCAGCACCTTCTACAATTGTTGGATTGATTCTATCAAGTTCGCCACCCATAAATATCACTATGGGGAAACTTCATACTTTTTGATAGATAAAGATATGGGTTATTTCACTAACCTTCTTAATTCAGCCTTGACTTCTCTTGCTTCATCCCCTCTCCATCCACTAAGATTACTCAAGACATAAGCGACCTGTGTTTTCAAACCTTTGAAACCATAATCGTAGTAAGCAATTTCAGCCGCATCTGCATAGGTCTTTGCATAACGAGCATTTGAGCCTGTTGCCTTTCGCTTTACAATCCTTAGAAGTTTCATAATTCGCTCGGCTTTTTCATCCTCTTCAGCCTCAAATCTTTCAGCCTCAAACGATTCTGCATGGTAAATCGTCATGTGATTTTCAATGTATTCTTTACCCTTTTCAGTAATATAATCATTACCCATCTCACTAAACTCCTTGATAAAGACCCACAAAGCGTCATATTTGTCGAACAATCTATCATAATCCCTGAGCCTTGCTATTCTATCAGTATGAGATTCAGCCCCAAACTCTTCAGCGTAATACTCTCGGTCAATAATTTCATATTGGTTGCCGATAGCATCCACAAACATGAATCCACCGAGATTTAATCCGTATTCTCGTTTGAGATTTCTTAGGAAATCCAAAAATGTTCTTTGATTCCGATTATCCATCCGTAAGTAATGGTCGTTATCAAGGTTAATCAGACCGAACTCTTCATCACCATATTTCCTTTCAGCCTCAAATCCTTCAGCATCATAATCAAGACCCTTCATGTTGAAAAAATCTTCATCCTGACTCAATTCTTCTTCCTCCTCATCTACAACCCCAAGATACTTCTTGATATTAGGGACTCCCTCTATCGTATCGGTGATAATATCAGTTACAATAAAGGTAGTAGGTCGCCTACTGTTTTGTGATTTTTTGATAGTAAGATATTGAGGTGCAGGTTCACCTATTTTGAAGGCTCTCCTGATTTGTTGTCCTTTCTTATTTTTTCCCATAATTAGAACGACACCATTGGCATCATTCATCTGAATAGAGTTAGGAGTAAATCCTGTTTCATCGGTATCGCCTCTTTGATAATAAATCATGCAAGGTCTTTTTTCCTTATCATTTGTAAGCCATACATCATTGTAGAAGCCCTTTTCAGAATCATAACTTTTTGATTCATAATCCCAAAAAGATTCCGAAGCAATCAAAACTGCAAAGACATCTCTCTTAGAAGCCATTGTCTATTGCCTCCGTATCATAATTCGTGGCCCACCATTCCTTGCTATGGCTTGGTAGGTCGTATCCGATACGGGGCTTATATTGTGAGTCCTTCTCCATTCTTCAAGAGATTTTACTGTGCTTCCATCTGAGTAGGAAACATTTACATCAGGCCCAAGATTATCGGTAGTCATATAGACGGTTGAAAGTCGGGCAAAATCTCCACTTCTATTAGAAGGCATAGAAGGTCTATTCTCATAATTTCCATTAACATCCATGCCGACATTTGAAGGTAGTTTGCATGGCGCACCCATTACACTTGGGTAATTGTAGGCCATAGGGACTTGATTCGATGGAAGTGCTTGCTGACCGACTGCATTTGCTTCAAAATCTTCAGCCTTCAAAGTTGTTCCATACGCTTCACCTTTGACTTCATAATCAATAACACCCGGCCCGAATGGACTCATATTCATAGTTCGTGCCGCAGTTTGAGTAGTAAGGTCATAACTTCCTACGAAAGCAGGGTCGAAACTTTGTGGGTAAATATCCATTGAAGTTCCTGTCTTTTCAATAGCCAATTCTTCAAGTTGTGAAGGTCTAACATTTCCTACTGCGGTTTGAATCCTTTGCCACAAAGTAGGAGTGGAATCGCCATTACTGCCTTCAGTTCTAAACTCAGCAGACATAGTTTCCTTGTCTTGCCTTAGTTGTTGATAGGCATAACCTCCACCAATCCCAACTAAAACTGCGAGAAATAATTGCTTCATGGATACCATAATTGTCTAACTCTCCCTTTTGATATTTAAGCCTGTCGTCTTGAACTCTTTTTGCCTAATGCGTAACATCCTATACTTACAAGGGCAATCAAGCCTACAATTTTAGGATTATCAAACAAATATCGTAGTCCTTTTTCAAATCCTTCTGAGGCTCGATATATCACTTCATCCTTAATGGAATCGGCTTGAAATGTCTGCGGTGCTTCACTTTCTTCATCTTCATCAACAATGGTAGTAGGTTCAGGCTCATCCACAGGCTCGTAAAAAGGAGAATTATTCATATCAATTCCAAGCCTTTCAGGTGTAATCTCACCGACACCGAACTCGATTGGTTCAACTAACATTGAGGGCGTTATATCCATCATCCCAACACCTTTTCATCGAAGAATAATTTTTTTCCGAGTAATATTCCTACTCCTAATGCACCAAGAGATACAAGGCTACTGATTACTGTGGCCTGAGTTTCCGATTGGAATGATTCAGCACCATGTTCCTTCCTCAGCATTTCCGTCTTTTCATCAATGAAACTTAAAACACTTTTCAAGTTGCCAAACTCATAACCTCTCCACATATATCCTTCACCAAATACATTTTTAGTATATGAGATTTCCTCATCAATTTGAGTTCCATCTTCCATAATCTTTCTTACTTCGTAATAGGATTCTTTTGTAGAATCTTCAGGATGCTTCCAATATTCAGTTTTAACAATATCCCAACCAAATCTTTGATATTTCTTTACTGTATTCCTTCCACTCTCATCCCAACCTCTCCAATCATATTCAGCCCCAAACTCTTCCGCATAGTGAGTTTTCATTTCATCTGCGTATGCTCTCTCTCCACCGGGCATTTCAATGTAATCTAATTTTCCATTTGAATAAACAATTTGTGTTGTATCTCCATACCACCCATCTTGAGAATCACCGCCCTCTATGGGGTGAATAATTGTGATTCCTCCAAAGTTCCCACTTCTTGTTCTATCATCTACCAATGCTATGTCCTTTCCATTTCGGGTTAAAACTTGAGGGTTCTTGAAAAATCTTTCCCTCCAATCCTCCTCACCTTCAGCCTCAAACTCTTCAGCCTCATAATTTTCTTCATCATTTTTGTGGCTTAATCTAACTTGTTGTCTTTCATCTATTACATTTTCTTCTTCATCTAATATTTCTTCAATTTCAACTAATTCTAAAGCAAAGGTATTTCCTGTAAATCTATTAAACGCATCAGTCGCATCTTTCATATCATCAAAATTAGCGATAACTTCCCAATCTTCATCGGGGCTATACTTACCTTTTAACATATAAACTGTATAAGCGTCAAAATCATCTTCAGCCCCATAGTAAGGATTTTGCAGTCGTGCTTGAGGGTCAGTTGTTAGATACAGGAAAATCATGTTATTGTAGTCGGATTCGTCATAGAGAACATCTAACTGTGTATTCATAGCATCAACAAATGATTCAACATCTGCTTCATCATCATAGGAATCCCAATCAATTTCACCAATCACACCCACATCCCTGCCGTTCACTATTCTTTTCACATACACCTTCGTAGCCGATTCAGCCCCAAACTCTTCAGCCTCATAATTAGCAACATCAGCATCGGGGTTTTCTTCCCTAATCCTTTTCACTAATCCTCTTACAAAACCTTCAACTTCAGCATTGTTTCGGTAGGGTTCAGCCGTATTATGAGAGTATATTCTTCTCCAAATGCCTTCCATCCCTGAAAATTGTGTAAGGCTTCTTCTTCGGTATGTGTTTGGTTCATCATACTTATCTTCCAAATCAGTAAGTTCCCAACATTCAAATAGGTTGCCGTATCTCTCCCCACTATATGCTATCAACCTTCCAACTTTCCCAACGGTATAGCCGTAATAGTGTGGTTTAACAGTTGCGTGGTATCCATAAGAACCTAAGTTCTCATTTACCCATCGGGCTATGGTTTTCAATCTCCGAGCCATCTAACCACCTATTATCTTCGTTCATTCTTTCTTGGAAAGAGCCATGCCCGCAACTGTGGCAATTCCAAACAGAGTTAGATTGAACAGGGTAAAACCTGCCGCAATTCCGAATCCTGTTTTGGTTGCTTCTCCAAAGTTCATTCCATCTGCATATTTTTTCATTTTCTTCATTCCTCCTTAGTCATGCCTCGATATACTAATCCACCAAATAGTGCAAGTAGTCCAAATTGTGCCATTTTGAATCCTTTTGGTAATTCATCAACTACCTTTCTCCTCATTTCACCAATAGATTTTTGCTTAGGTAATATACCTTTTTGCTTATGTTCCCATTTTCGGTATCTTCGACCTTTCACATCCCCCATTCCCGCAGGTGGCAAGTCGATATAGTTCCTTAATGCCATCTCATCAGCAGGTGAAAACTCAGCCTCCATTCTCACATATTCATCATTATCTTCATCATAAATCAGTCCAATCATTGATTTTTCAATCAAAAACTGTTGCTTATTTCCATTTGTTAGGAGGATAGTAATGTCTAAATCACCCTCAAAATCTTCTCTTACGGATAATACTCTATCTATTCCTACATTATCATATTGTGATTGAATTATATTCATAGCCCATTGAGGATTGATAGTGGCTTGAGGGGCTTCAAACTCTTCAGCATCATAATTGTAATATTTACTTCGGAACTCTTTGATGACTTCATCATATCCACCATACCTATTCTCAAACTCTTGAAGAATATCAAGGCAATCATCTTTTGAAAAACCATATTCTGTTACACACTCACCCAACAACTCTTCTAAGTTAGAGTTCACACTTGGGGAAATGTATCCAAGAACATGAAACATCAATTCATTATTCAAGTGTTCAGCCATTATTCTTCGCCTCCATTTTTATTTCGATTTTGCATAGCGGCCAATCCGATTGCGGCTACACCAATTACGCTTCCTCCAATAACCACTTTTCGGGTCATCGTCATACCAACAGGTTTGATGGAAGAAGAAGGTGAATCATCTACATTACTACTCGTTTGTTGCTTTTGTGTAAATGGATTACTTGTAGAGTAAGTTTTATCTTCACCACAAACATTTTCAGTTGGGTGCAAATCATCTCTGCACTCTTGCCATGAAGCACAATCGCCATCATCCTTACAGGTCTTGATACATTCCCCATCTACGCAAGTGAATCCATCATCGCAACTATCCTCGTCTGTGCAACTTGCAGGGGCATTGAAAGTTTCAGCACCCATTCGCCTTTTCATATAGTTCACACCTAAAAATCCAAGAATAGCCGCACCACCAATTACAAAGGAGTTGAGGAAATCCTTTTCATCAGGAATATATTCTTCTTGCCATCCTGAACCTACATAATATCCATTGAATGTTTCTGTATCTGCTGAATAATTGTAATCATCCATAACGGTTGTATTATCATCAGTATTCAAAAGATGCTCAAAAGTAGCATCATCCCATCCTTGACTCCATCCCCATGCGAACTGATTATATCGAGGATTCTGCATCTCAATATCTTGCACCATTTCTTCAGGCGTTAGGTCGAAATAAACCATATATTCAGTATCTAACTGTCCGTAAGAATCTCGTTCATCAAGGTCAGGCATAAACACGGCCTTTGCCGCTTCTCTACCTTCTCGGTAATAAGTTTTTCCCTCTGCTTCCAAGTTTAATCTCTTAGATGCTTCTTCAGGTGTAATGTCTTTATCTTTCACCATTTTTCGTGGAGTGTGCGGTTTGCCCGACATAGTTCTTACTCTCCTTGCACCATAATCTGTGTGAGGTGGGAATGAACTCCATTCACATTCATCATCATAGCAGACATATTCGTATGTTCCTTCAACTCCTGACCTGACTTCTTCTGTGGTGGCACTACCACATTCTTCACAAGGAGGATTATTTCGCATTTCTTCCTCAATTTGTTGTGGTGTTCTCCTTATCCTCTTCATCAATTCTCGACCCGATATGGTTCTAACCCTTCCCTCTTCAGCCCCAAACTCTTCAGCCCCATACCAAGTCCAATCACCAACAGTAGGATATTTACTTCTCCCTCGCATTCTATTCCCATCCACTCCATGAGCAAATACGCCCAACTGACCTCTTTCCATCATGTTATCAAGATGTTCCAAAAGTTCATTGAATGTCCTAAACTGTTTCACCTCATCAGGTCGAGGAATAGAAAGTGCATAGGGATAGGTTGCATTTGCATCATACTCCGCAACAATTCTAAAATCATTTGGATTATCTATCAAGGAGATTCCATACCATCGGTATCGGGAATCACCATCCCAAAAAATACCCCATTTTTCATTTTCATAGGTTTGGGATTTGGTTTTTCTCATGTATGCACCATCAGCCCCATAAGTTACGCAAGGGTCTTGACCGCAACCACAGTTTTTCTTTTCAGCCCCGAAATCTTCAGTATTCCTCACAATCTTATTGCCTACTTGTTCTAAGGATTCATCATAACTGTATTGGAAAGGATATTCCCACGCCACAGGATTCAAATAAACGATGTATGCTTTCATACTTTCTACTCGCCCATAAAATCCTCTATTTTTATCTTGAGGGATTCTAATTATCCCTTTATCCAATAACGCTTGAACAGGTCTTGTCCTGTAAGGCTTCCATCCTCTATTATCCACCTCCACATAAGCATATCTTCCTCCCTCTCCTTTATCTCCTCCATAAAAGGTAGAAGCCTTCATCATATCTAAATCATCCAATTGTTTCGGAGTTAATTTAGGTTTAGGCATCAGATTCCACCTCCAAGATTACTAATCAATAGTGTTCTCCTCATAGGTGAGTAAGGATTGTAAGAATAAGGATTCTCAGGCTGACCCATGTTATTCAAACTTTGCATTTGATATTCATTAGGGTCAAACATAGGATGAATGTAAAGGGGATTATACACCGCTACTTTCGGGCCACACCCTTCACACCCACCTTCTTGAATGACTTGTTCATCAGCAGGTGGCGCAGATTTCTTTACCTTCTTGGTGCATCCACAACTGCCATCAGCCGCTTTCTTCACCGCCATCTTATCATTGTAAAAATAGATACCTGCACCGAGCATTGTTAGTGCAACTAAACCATAACCAATTTGCTTACCTGCCACCATAATGTTTTCATTCGATAAACCGATAGATAAAGATGCCGATGATTATTTGGCATGAGTAGTTTTACCCGATTGAATAGATTCGGTGATGAAATCACCCATTTTATCTCCCTTGATTGGAGTTAAACCTTCTGTAACTTTGCAGACCCAATTGCCGTTTTCAGGCATCAAAGACCACACATAACTTGTGAACTTGTAATAAGGAATATCGCCACTCATATTCCACCCTTTAGGTCTTATCGAAGTCATTACAGGTGTTGCCTCTCCACTCCAATTTTCTAATGATGACGGGTATGGAACTTTAATGCTATTGATTCGTGAACCACCCGTTATTGGAGTATATTGAGTCAAGTGAACTTTACCTTCCTTTTCATTGTATCCAATGTGTTTGAAATTATCCCATTTGGTGTAAATAGGGCCATGAATCTCAACATCATATTCAGGAGGAAGCATAGTATGAGGCCAATTAGTTTTCAATGAAGATACATCATTAAACTTGAAGGAATACCCGTATATCGTATGGTGAATCTTGGTTGGTTTCAATTTATTCTTCTTCAGGAAAGCGTGAAAATCAGTTGCTTTCTTCTTTTCAGGAATAATGATTCCAAATCTTCCATCCGAAAGTTTAATAACCTTGAAGGCATCTTTCTTCATTTCATCTAATTTTTTATCGAGTTCCACGAAGTTTCACCTCCTTTTTTCAGACAAAACTTGCATCCATTTTCTGCATCCATTAAACAATGTTGGCAACTCCACTCACTACATCCTCTGCATAATCGCAGAACGGTATCAGAATAAGGCCCTTCTTTTCGCCCGCATTCTTGGCAGTTATCGGCCATCTGCACCGAACTCCTCTGCTCTTTTCAATGGTGGAGTGTTAGGAATCCAAATAGTTTCATTCCCTCCATATTCTACAATAATAATTTCATCTCTATCATATCCTTTATCGAGTAAATAAGGGATATTAACTTCAGGACTTGAGGATGCAAACATAACATAACCCTGAGCAGGTGGCTCAAGCCTATCTCGCATCTCCCAAATCAATCCATCATCAATATATCCTTCAGCACCAAAGTTTTCTGAATCGTTTTGAAGCGATAACATGAATCGACTTAGTTCCTCTTCTCCGTCTTTCATTTGTGCAATATATTCATAGGTTTTCCTTAATTTTTCCTGTGAACTCATATCAATATCGTTATCATAATGCACCCACCAATCATCACCATATTGGGAATAATAACTTCTTGGTGTAAAATATTTGTGCCATTCGGTATTATCCTCATTTCGATTGAAGAAAAGGATATAATCAGCATGGTAGGGAGATTTACCTCCTTGCCTTACCTTAAAGTCGAAACTGTTTCCATCATAAAAGGGGATATTATTTTTCCTCAACATTTCTTTGACTCTTTCTCCTTCTTGTCTTGTGATTGGCTTCCCATAATTCTTGTAATATTCCTCATCCTCTTCTACATAATCCCATTCATCACTATACACCATACCGTCTGTTAAGTCATCTTCAAAAACGATAGTATATCTTCCATCTTGAAATACATATCTTTTTCGGGGCTTGATTTCTACTGCACCTTCAACATAAGACATACTATATCTAACCCCATCTTCATCAATTATCAACCATTTACTTTCTCCTTGTGGAGATTCGATACATTCCAAATCGTTAAATAGCGGATACGGTTGGCCTTGTTGGGGGTAGAACTTTCTTTCGTTTCCTTCAGCCCCAAACTCTTCAGCATTTGATTCATGTTTGAAACCAAGTCGGCTCAAGTCAAATGTGTAGTCGATTGTTCCCCCATCGAACATCTCCAAAACCCCTATATCTTTGTCGCCATCATAACTTTTGAGCCGCAAATACATTCCATCTGTGAACTTCCCAACTAAGTCAGGGCCGTATTCATCACTATATTCAAATACAGTATCAAAGATTTCCTCTAAGGACATACCTTCATAGTCAATATCGCCTTCATCGGCAGTAATATCAATCGGTTCAGCCAATTCCCTCCTAATGTATTCCTCCGTTCCTATCAGATAATCCGTTTCCGCACCTGTGTAATCTCGTCTTACCACATAAATTGGTTCTCCACCTTCAGCCCCAAACTCTTCAGCCTCATATTTGTCTATGTAATGAACTAATTTGCCCTCATGTTTCATCCACTTGGCTACTGTTTCATAGTCATCATCATCAATTCGATATTCATACACATAAATGGGTGAATGAATAGTTTCTGATTGCTTCTGAGCCTCCGCCTTTGCACCTTCAAGTGTGTCGTGCATACTTAGGGTATCCCTATATTTGTTAATTTCATCAAATGATACTACTTCATACTGACGATATTCAGCCCCAAACTCTTCAGCATTTGATTCATGTTTGAAACCAAGTCGGCTCAAGTCAAATGTGTAATCAAGTGTTTGAGGTTTCCTATATTCGCCCCCATCCATCATCTCCAAAACACCTACATCTTTGTCGCCATCATAACTTTTGAGCCGCAAATACATTCCATCTGTGAACTTCCCTACTAATTCTGAGCCATATTCGTCTGATTCATACGCATCAAATACAGTATCAAAGATTTCCTCTAAGGACACATTTTGATAGTCAATACCAAGTTCACGACTTCCTATTGAAATCGCTAAATCCATTTCATCTCGTATGTATGATTCTGTTCCTATCAGATAATCCGTTTCCACACCTGTATAATCTCGTTTCACCACATAAATTGGCTCTCCACCTTCAGCCCCAAACTCTTCAGCCGCATGAGGGGCAAATCGCCCTCTTTCATCTCTTACAATGTGTTGATTATTGATTCGACTCACATATCTTGTTGAACCTCTATCTCGACAAATAACTGATGCCCACTTGCCTTCTCTTTCAATTCTATCCTGAATGTGGTTAGCAATTTTTAGAGCAAGTTCTTCATCCATTTCAACACCTCCTTGTTTTGGAATCAATACATTTTGAATCACCCATCTACCACCCATCGGTTGCGCCATTGTGATTTTGCATCCACTTACACCATAGTATTTCTTACCAATCGTCATAGCGGCTCTTTGACCCCATTGTGGCGTTGTGTATTTTCCACCCACAAATATTTTTGGATTCCTAAATCTCACTCGATAATAATTTCGTGATGGTTCAACAAAGTTAGAAACAATATCCACACAATCTCTTGCTTCAAAGGTTTCTCCTCCAAACCTATCATATCTTCCATCATAGGTTTCTCTATTGTTTAGGAAGTTCATACAATACCAATCTCCATAACCTAAATTAATGCAACCATCGTCTTTCATTCCACAATTACTACACCAATCAGGGTGCATCTTAATTTCAGCCTCAAATGTTTCGGCTCTCCTAAACAAATCAGACATTCTTGGAACACCTGTGTAAATATAATCTCTATCTCTCTTTCCAATAGTAAGGCTCAAATAGTATGCCGTATGAAAGTAATCTATTTGTGCATCTGAGTTATCAAACCACTCATCACCTTTCATAATATCCACGATTTCATTGAATACAGAAGTATATTTTGGATTGTAAGAATCTGTATGGTATGTGTTAATATCAACATAGCCATCAAAGTGTGGCTTAGGGTCGTTCCACCTTCGCCAATACTGTTTATCATACGGGACATCTTCCCATAAATCTCGGAAATCTAAATCACCTTGCATAATGGCGACTCGTAATGTTCCGTCTTTCTTAGAAACTGAAAACTTCATATTGGGGAAGGCTCTCTTTAGTTCACCTCGCACCCGCCTTGTCGTATCTGTTGAAACATAAGCGGCAAACTCCTCCGCATCTCTGTTGTCGGAGGCAGAAGTGAACCTTCCTCCTCTCGGATTAGGTATTCTTTTTCCATCCGTTCCCATTTCTGTTCCCTTTGGTTCTCGATGAACAGTATAATCATATCGGATTCTTTCTGCTTCAAACTCTTCAGCACCCCACCCTCGACCATACCTTAATTTGTATCTATCTACATTTACATTTTCATATCCTTTTTCATGGAAAAATTGGTTAATGAATGAAACCATTCGTAGTTCTGTTCCTGAATCGCTTGCCCCCATACTTGCATATCTTTCCATATAATTTTGCATTTTTTTCCATACGAGATTGGCCTGTCTTTGCGCCATCGACTTCATTTGTTTAGGCGTTTTCTCTTTAGATGCCTCATCAAGCCTCGTAAATGCTTCAAATAAGACCTCATTCATGTATTGGGTAATTCGGTTCGCAATAAATAAAGCCTTCCTCTCACCTTCATCTTCATAGATGCCCCAATAATTTTCACTCGGATGTAAGAACATAGGAGGTCGCCTCTCCGATTGTCGTTTCTCCCATCGTGAGAATCGTGAGGCTTCAAACTCTTGTGCTTCTTTGAACGAACCGTATTTCTCCTTCCAATCCTGATAAACTTCAGGCTCATTAAGCCTTAGATACACTTCTTGCTTCTTGGATTTGAAAGGCATATCATTCACCCCTCTTCGTGAAGTGCGAATAGATTGCCCCTCCTCCAATCATAGCGGCAATAAATGTAGCAACCTTTTTTGTAGTTGAGCCGATTTTCATTTCTTCAAAAGGTTGAGAGTATGTATCTATTCCTTTTGTTGCCTCAAACTCTTCAGCATAAAAATCTTCAGGATTCAATACAGGTGCTATGCTAACGACTTTCAGATTTGCATTGGTTAAAAGGTCGTAAATGGTGTGAATATCTTCGTCTGAAGTATATTCCACTACTACTTCCACTTCTTTAGGCTTGGGTTTAACATCCCATCCCATCATTTCAATTTGATTTAGTGCGCCATCAATCCCATAAAGGTTTATCCAATGTTCAACATCCTTCTTTTGTTCAGGTGTTAGCGATTCTGAGATTTCTCTTAGTGTGAACCTATCCATTTCAATATCGCCTGATGCGAGTGCTTCAAAAGTAATTTCTTGACCTCTTGAGTTGGTGTAGTCGTTCAGCATTACATCTTCCATATCGCCTACGAACACATCCTCGTAGCCATAATACTCATCAGTATCGGGGAATCTAATTGTTACATAGACCTTATCACCTACATTTGTGATGTTCACGACTTGTCCTTGAGTGGTATCGGCTACCTCTTCACCTCTAAACCGTTGGCTTCTATGATGCCTATTCACAAAATTAGGGTCAATAGTTTCAACTCTCCCATCAAAGTTAAGCAACCTTGATGTCCCTAATCCCGCTTTTGGGTTATAGTCAAAAGTAGTTATAGTGGTTGGGGTAAATCCATCCCTTTCGGTTATCCCTAATTGATGCCCCTTTGAAACGGTTTCTCCATCCTTTTCACCATGAATTAGAACAGAATGAGTATCGTCTTGAAAACTGTCTGCCCCAAACTCTTCAGCCGACAATTCCTTTAGACCTACCAATTCAAGGTGTTTATCGTATTCTTCGGTATCTCTGAATGAGTGTGAATATGAATCGTAATATGCCGCATTCAATAACTGTGGACTCACAATTATAGCGTAAAGAGAGGGCATAGGCTTAACTCTTGGTTCATTATACACATTACCCCAATATGAGCCTAAATATCCCTTTCTTCGTTTCAGGCTTTGTTTTTCTTCTTTGTCGGAAATAGTGTCCTCAATTTCCCACAAATCTCGATAAATCTCCAAGTTTTTTTCCCTTTCATTTTTGCTGAACCATGTGGCTACAACAACCCATTCACCATTGGCTAATCGCTCGGCAAGTTCCTTTTCAGTTACATGGTATTGTAAATCGTCTTTATTGTCGGCATATTCATTATCCCAACCAAACCATGATTGAAGTTCTTTTTTTACTGCAATAAACGCCTTCTTTGGGCTATCTACAACATATTCATAATAATCATCCACATCATAGGCTTCAGCATCCTCTCTATTTGGATAGTTCATTACTGCATTTTTGTTGGCGTGAGTAATTGTTTTTCTATCATCCCCACTCCCTACATATTCATACCTAAATGCTGAAGGAGGAGTCATCTTCCCTGTTTTAAGAAAATAAATCATTGGTTCAGGACTCATCCTCGTCATCCTCCGTTCTCATGTTGCTACAAACCTGCTCAAAGGCAATCCTGTAATCGGTGTCCTTTGTCTTTGCTTGTTTAGCACCCACGAAGGCATAACCCGCACCTGCTACGAAGGGGGCAAGAACCATTTTGTAATTGAGAGTTTTGTATCCTCCGAATAAAAGGTATAGTGCGGTTGCGAAAACTGCACCCGTCATACCTTCAGTAATCCTATTTGAGATTACTTCTTTGTTTTTTTCTTTGATGTAAGTATTCACACCTGCCTCGCAGATTGAAGCCAATTCTGAATCACTTACTTTTTCCACCATGAGGGTTCACCCCTCATACATTAATGAGGAAAGATTCTGCGCCAAACGCCCTTCCCGGAGTCGTTCCAATGCTACCGAGCATATTTGAAGTTGAACTTAGCATACCACCCAAATCTGCATTCCTCACAGGAGGTCGGACAGGTTTAGCCTCAAGTGATACAAGACCACTTGGCCTTACCATCTTCCTAAAGTCAGCCATGTGTGGCATATTAGGTTTAGGTAATAGGGTTCTTTCAAAAATCGGAACTTGCTTGTGGGTAGGTGATACCTTAATTTGTGGTGCAACACCCAATGTTCGTGGGTTTGTTGGCCTGTGAGCCATTTGTTGTGCTTCAAATCGTGGGTCGCCACCAAAGTTCTGATGAACTGACCTGTTGAATTGAAGTGTAGGTAGGTGATTCTCAGCACCAATATTTGATTCAGGGATTCTCAAAACAGGAATATTAGGCATGAAATCGCCACTTGGTCGAGGGCCTGTTGGCACAATCGAGTTTAGAGTGGCATTGTAAGCAGGTAGTGTATCTGCCGCAAGATTGAACTCAGGGAACTTTGGCATATTTGGTTGCGGAGGCAACTTAGGCAATACAGTATTTCCAATTTGTCTTACGGGTTTGAACATTTTTCACACCTACTAATTTCCACTTGATTCTTTCTGATATTTAAGCATACCGATTACTTTCGCTTCCCAACAGACCGCAATACTGCATATAATCCCGCAGAAATCACCCCGATTGAAGCGATAGCCTTCATAGTTCCATTTTTAGATGTGTTGAATCTTTCAGCGTTTCTTACAACTGATGTAATGGGGTCTGAAGCGATTTCAAAATCATAATTTTCAGGCTCATAGGAAAATGAGGAAGGACTCATTATCTCAGGGGTGTGGATATGAGAATCTATGTGTGGTGTAGAAGGTATAGAGTCAAATGAATCGAGTGGTTTAGTCAGGCCATAATCACTTGACCTGAAATCACTCTCATAATAAGTAGCAATCGGTTCAGGTGTTGAAAATCGAGTTTTCACTTCAATGTTAGAACCTTTGTGTTCCGTTCTTCGTGGCGTATCAATTTTCCCTACAATGATGTATCCATCATCTCTGAAGAACTCAGGAGAATACATAACCACTTCTCCCGCCTTAGAATAGGTAATCCCTGAGAGGATTTTCTTAATGCTATCTTTATCACTCCCAAAGGATAATTGTTCTTTGAGTGCATCTAAATCCTTAGTGTTAATGATGTTGTGGCAACAATAAACTGATGCTTGAGATAAGGCTTCCTTACTTACTGCCGCAGGTCGCTGACTAATTAGAGTAACACCATATCCTGATGCCCTTCCTAATTTACACAACCTTACAATAGAGGCATAAGAATCAGGTCGCCCAATTTGAGGAACGAAATCTTGGCACTCTTCAAACAAAGTCATCAATCCTTTACCACCCATATCGGTATCGAGGATTGTTTCACAGTAATCCGAGATTAATCTCTGTTGTAATTCAAGAGGTAATTGTGAAAGATTGATAACTAAAGATTTGTTGCTTGCTTTCAATTTACCGATGAGTTTTTTCATATTGATATTTTCATCAGGTTTAGGTTCGATTCTTTCAATACCATCTAATTGATTCAAATATCCATGTGCATCAAGAGCATCGAAACAAATGAATTGTAATCCAAGCCGTTCAAACTCCTCCATCAAAACTGCCGCAGTATAGGATTTACCTGAACCTCTTTTACCACTAATGAACATGACTTGATATAGAGCCTCAAGAGGTAGTGCAATTTTTGAACCTAAACAAATATTCTCATTCGGATTAAGAGAATCCACATCCTTTAGGGTAAAATTATCATTCATTATTTCTTCTAAATCGGGACTACCTTGTTGAACACCCCAATCATCCACAACCTCATCAGACATAATGGAAGAATATTGATTCTGTATGTTAAATCTTCCCCTTCTATTGCCTACTTTCAATTATTCCCTTTCTGATGTAAGCATATACTCTTTCAAACCATAGGGAATGCCGACTAAACATTTTCACCAATGTTCGGATTTCTCGATACTCATGTTCATAGACACTCAACTCTTCAATAAAGTCGGAAAATGGCGAAGCCGCCCAAACCTGTAATCCCTTATCAGATAATTTTTCATTGAATGGTCGATTCCATAAAAGCCTATGGACTAAATTACCTGAATCGGATTCTAAATCAGTATTGTTTGGAATGTAATATGGATGTAGTCGAATGAACTTTTCAATCATATCAACATAGGAATCAGTATGGTTATTCCTAAAGAAATCAATCCATGATTCCATCTGTTCTGCAATAAACGCCCTCCATATTGGATTAGCCATCATCAATCCTCCGACTCAAGAGATATATTGAAATCATCCATATCCATTTCACCTAACAAATCACTCGGTTCAGCGAATATATCATCTCCTCCATCATTTCGTGGGACTTCTGTTTCAGCCTCTCCAATAACATCCTCAAGAGTAGTCATCATTTTTTCTTCCGTCTTGTTGATTTCCTTGTATTTGCTATCTGCTTTATCGACATCATCATAAGCAATTCCCTTATTTGATGCCATATCTTCTACCGATTCAAGCCCTAATAGTGAAGGTTTATCATTAGAAACATTGAAGTCAGGCAATTTACTTCCTACATCCTTCGCAAAGAAGGCTTCTGTTAATTGTGGACTCATACCATGACTTTTTTGTGTTGGATTTTCTGCACCCATGACTGCCCACCAATCAACCTCCCCTGCAACTACATCAATTGCATTCAAGTTTTCACCTCTCGGCCCGACCATACTCTGTGGAGTTGATGGAGTTTCAGGTTCAGATTCACTCAAAAACAAATCCGACATATCACTATCGCCTTGTGCTTGTTTGATTCTTTCTAAGAACTCCTTATCTTCTTCTCTCAAACTATTTCTTTGACCTGATATGTATTCAGCCAAACCCTTGATTACGGGGGCTACATCTCCGATTAAACCCATCAAACCCATTGTCGATTGAGCCGTTGTGGATTCAGTTAGGCTTTCGGAAACACCATACTTATCTAATAAATTAGCCAATGGAACAAGAACCTTTTCTTTCATCTCAGGATTTAACCTATCAGACATCCCTTCAATATTCATCTCTTCTACCATTTGAAGAATAGTAGTGCCTTGAGCCTTCGGTGGGGTTTTCTTATCTTCTCTCTTTGGTATATCGGAGTTAGGAAGCGTAGTGCTTCCTCTTTCAATAACATCGCCAAAATCTGAACTCATAATCATTGTTTATGCTTTCTTGTATTTAACCCTTATGGCTATCCCATCAATAATATCCTTGCATCTGATTGAAGTTTTTCATCAAACTCTGCTCAAAAGTCATAGGATTGCTCAAAGTTTCTGTTTTCTTTTCAATTTTCTTGATAGATTCTTCGGCATTCTGAACTGTCCTTTTCAAAGATGCGATTTCATCATTTAGTGAATCAATCTTTTGTTTATGGATAAGATAAACTACTACTCCTCCACTTAGCGCACCAACCATGAAGGTAGCAATCTTACTACCGATAGGAAACCCTGCTGATACTAAAACATCATCTGCATTATGAGTAGGTGAGCCGTTAAGTCGATTTTCCAACTCAGCCATTAAAACATCATTGTCGCTTCCTTCGGCTTGTTGAGTCAAAGCACCCAACAATTGAGAATTACTGAGGCTATTTACATTGACCTCACTCTTGATGGCTACTGTGGCATCTTCAGCCGCAAAAACCAACGGCTCAGGCTCGACAACGGTTTCCGCTAATTTTCGGAATCCCCTGATACCTTTACCCCTTACACACATCAAATATTTACCTTCACCATAAAGGTTGGCGAACTGTGTGAAGTCATCATCATTCATAGGCATCTCGGAACTCCAAATATCTTGAGTCCCACTTTGCCTCTCACCTTTGAGAAACCTTCTGATGAAATAGACCATACTTTCCGACCCTCCGAACAGATAGATAAACATTGTGGTCGCTATACCCAAATATTTGCTAACGACTCATAAGTTTCATTCAAATTAGAAACATCATACTCATCAACAATATGCTTGGTTTTTTCGATGTGAATATCCTTCAACATTTTCGCCCTATCATAAAATCCTCTTTCTTCGGCTCTTTCTACATACCCCTTTTGGAAAATATAATGTTCAAGCGAAAGTAAATCTAACCTCCATTTGATTCCTCCCCGTCTATCTGATGATTGAGCGTGTTGGAACATAGGTCGATTTCGTAAAATACCTACTACTTCTCTACTTGTGTATCTTCGTGGGTTATTATCAACAATATAGTAGGAAATCTCATTAGAATATCCATAACCATTGTGTTCAAGTAAAAAATCCACAATATCAAAGACAAGTGCCTCAGTAAGTGGGAATCCTCTATTATTCTTCTTCATGGGGAGTTTCCTCCATATCTCCTGACTCCCCTTCATCTATTTCGATTCCCAAGATTGAAGCCACCAAAGCATTCATTTCTCCTGTGAATGATTCTTTAGCCTCTTCCTTAGTCATCCCCGATGCAATCTTTTCCATAACAATTTCTTTTTTATTGTTATCCATTTTAATTACTTCAAGCATCCCCTGAGATTGTGAAGGCAATTCCACCGCCTCATAAGGTTGAGAAAAAATATCCTCTACTTCTCTCTCTAATGTGAGTGGACTAATTGGAGTAACCTGTTCATATTCATCAAGGTCATTATCCAAATATTCTCCTGTAATTCCTGACTGTTGGCTTCGGATAATATATTCTTGTGCAAACTGCCTTGTAACATATATTCCAAGCCTATCCCAATATCTAACTTCATCACTCATTTTGATTCCTCTTACTCTCCCATAATAAGACAACCTACATAAAGGATGTGGTTAATTTCGCACCCACTTATGCCATGTTCCTGTGGTATTTCCATTCTTATTTTGAAATATTCTTGAAGTCCTCATCCCTACTTTCATCCTATATGAGTCGGAAATCCTCCGCCCCCTACACTCTAATGGGAAGGACTTTCTAAACTTCATTTGTTCTTCTACCTTCATGGGGATTGGAATTAAAGTTGGCACACCAAGAAACTCATCCCACTTCAATTCTCCAACAATTATGTGCAATCCATCCCCTGAACTCGATAATCTATACCAAACAAACTCCTCACCAACTTCATCTAAGAGGATATTGAGTGTTTCCTTAACTTCTTCATCTTCAATACTAACATCGTCTAAATCCAAAGATAGACCACATAAGGTAGATAACTCAGTCATAATCATCCCTATCGCCACCTTTCATATTAAGGTTTCGATAATGTTCAACCAATAGTAAGGTGAGTTTCTTATTCCTTCCAAGAACCCAAAAAACGAAATATATCTGCAATAACCCGTTGATAATCAAATAAATTATTAACAAAGTAAGGAGAAAAATATTATCATTCAAAAACATAGGTTGCACCATCAGAGTTTTTCTGTTTCCGCTTCAGTTTCTTGTTGGCAAGTTCAGGGTATCGGTCAAAAATATTATGTTTGAAGGTATTATCAATTTTATACCCATCCTTTTCTAACTTCACAGTATCCGAATAGGGGAAATACAACCTAAGTTTAGAAACACCTTCATCTTCAGTAAGTATGGAAGAGTGAGTGGGGGTAAATGTGAGTCCATCACCCTGCCAAAGAAACTTAGCGAAATCAGCCAATCGAGTCCCTTTCGGCTCAAAAGGTAATTTAGATACACCATGCAACTTGATACTCTCCTCCCTCGTCATAGTCCTATACAAATCAACATAAGGTTGTTGAATAGTGTGTTCCATTTTAACCAATGCTACTGCCTTATTAGATTCTGCAAGTTCCCATGTATCTTCATCAAATGATGGAATCAATCCATTTACAATTACATTATTTACGCTAAAATCTTGTGCCTTGAGAAAGTTCATTGTTCTTTTGCATTCTTCATATCCCGCTTCAGTAGCGATAGACACAAGATTGATAGATACGAAATCCTTATTCCTCAAGATTTTTTTTACATTTTCAAGTTTGGCTGAGGTTTCTTCAATAAGGGCAACTAATTTAGAAGTATCTGAAGGTTTCAATAAAAACGATTTCATTCTTTCAATTTTGGCTTTCATTCTCAAGATTCTCAATAGAAATGTATTCATAGCATCAGGGGCAGTAAGAGCCTTGAGTGTATGTCCTGTGGGGGCAGTATCGAATACTACAATATCATAATCAATACTTTGAACTAATGATTGAATCTCTTCTAAGGCGAATACTTCATCCATTCCGGGGAAATTAGCCCAATCCGTCAAGATTTCCGTATCTAAAAATGGAACTGCCTTAGAGAAAGACATATTCATATTTTGTTGCAGTTCATCAAAAAACTCCTTCGCCTGTTGTTGAGAGTTAAGATTTTTTGCCCAAAGATTTTCAGTTATTGGGGTAGGATTGAAACCTACTTCCATTCCGAGAACATCTTGTGTAGAGTGTGCAGGGTCAGAAGAAACCAAGATAGTTTTGTAGCCTTGTGAGGCGAGATATAATGCACTTGCCGCAGAGGTAGTTGATTTTCCAACACCTCCTTTTCCTGTGAACATCATCAGTTTAGCCATAATATTCAGTTCATAGTTCACCTACATAAAAGATTACTTTCGTAGATTGTCTAATTTATTACTGTATATCTACACTACTGCTCAACTGAAAACAGGCACTAAAGAGAAATAGTTAAATATCAGATTGACTTAATCATCAGTAATGTATTACTTTTCAACAAATTACCATTTGTTTGTTGTAGAATCTGAAGAGTCCGAAACATTTCCATTAGACCTTCAAGATGTATTTGTCTTTACCGAAAAGGTAGATGCACAAGATTTAGCCCTACTTTTACACCCTCAAGAATATGTGATTGCAGGTGTTATGGATATGGAAGTATCAAGTAAATTGGTATGGGTAGTTCAACACAATCTTGGAGAGGGATTAGATACAGAAAAATTGTTAGATTTTATTCACGACTCTTTGAATCATTTCAAAGAAGAGTTTCAGGATGAGTGGGTATAGCACTAACATCGAAGAGAGAGTTAGGAGTTATTTTGTATCCTCGCATAAATCAGTAGAGTAGTCAGGATTAGCCAAAAAATAAACAACCAATGAGGCTGAAACTCCAAGAGAGCCTAATATTGAAGCCCCTACTAATTGTTTCCCTCTTACCCCTACTGCGTAGATACCCGGCATAATAAATATGGCTCTTTTGAATGAGTTTTTTAGTAGTGAAGGTATTGCATCCCACTCACCCTTTGCTAATCTTTCGGTTGAAAAGACACTATCAGGAGTGAAGAACCACCATAGATAATTAAGCATCTTCGCCACCTTCTAAGACAATCTCTTCTTCATCGGCTTGTAGTTTTCCCCCTGCCCGCTTAATATCATTTTCTGTTTTATGTTTTCTTCGGATTGCTTCTATATGTTCTTCTTCTTCAGCATTCCACCTATCAAAGAATCTTGAAATAGCCATGTAAGCAGGGCCACTCAAAATACCAAGAACTGCGATGTAAGCCTCAATATCTTCTCTGACTTGTTCATCTACAAATGCAGTCGTAATCAATTGGTATGAAAGAATCATAAAAACAAAAATCAAGGGTAAAGAAACAAAAGCCACCATCAAAGAATTGTAAGTAATTCTTAAATCCCAATTTATCTTTGCCACACCATCACCTGCCGAATATCACTCTTTTTTTAGGAAATATTTGTTGATACTTGTAAATAATCCTAATGCTACAAGTGAGGATATTCCAATAAGGGCGACCCGTTCTCTGTTCATTCTTTCATCATATTGTTGTGGAGTCAATGTCCCACTTGCTTGTATTTCTGCCATTTCTTCAGGACTAATTCCTGATTTCCTTAAACCAAAGGTCGGCATCCACCATTTTGCAGTATAGGTTTGTTGTTTCCGCCAAGCCATCGCACCGGGCAATTTGTAATTCATGTAATACAAATCTTGAGGGTCGGTGCTTGTGGCGGGCATAAAGTTAAGATAACCCATTGGAATCCCACCACCCGCATAAGGTTGATACTGTGAGCCATCTTGGTTGAGTGCGAATATTTGTGGTTGCCAAGCCGCACCTGCCGCAGTCGTAGGTGATTTAGTTACGGCCGAAGGATTTCCATTTGGGCCACTATCTTGCCATCCAATAATTTCATTTCTTGAACCATCTGCGCCAATGATGTAGCACTTCCGATAATAGAGGCTACCTGCATCACATTCCATGTTATATCCTGACGACATAGCGTAGATTAGTTCTTTCAGAATAATAAAGGTTGCGCCCCTAACCTCTCAAGGTTTGAGGCTATTGAAGAATCTAAATGGATTTTACTTAACTCTCTAAGATGTCGAGAACACCATCACCATCATCATCGTCATCCATATTGTCGGCTAATCCGTCATTATCGTGGTCGAACTGACCTGTGAGTTCATTACCATCATTGTTCTCAAACCAATCTGAAAGACCATCATTATCGTCATCATTATCCGTTGCATCCCAAATGCCGTCATTGTCGTGGTCGTATCGGTATGAACTCCACATACCTCCTACTTCATCAACATCAAGTATATCGTCATTGTCGTCATCTGTATCTACTGAATCATTCAAACCGTCATTATCATGGTCTTTGGAAGCATCACTTCCATTCTCATAGACATCAGCATCATCCCAAATACCGTCATTATCTTTATCATAATCTAACCAATCAGGTATTCCGTCATTATCATGGTCGTAAATATTAGTATTAGAGTTTCCATCATTAACTTCATCCTCATCATTTATTCCATCACCATCATCATCGGCATCTTCATTATCATCAATACCGTCATTATCGTGGTCGGTAGGGTTATCATCCATATCATCAGGGATACCATCATTATCATCATCATTATCTAAAACATCAGGAATCCCATCACCGTCATTGTCGTTATCTCCATTCTGTTCTTGATTATCGAGTTGCTGACCTTGTTGTTGGTCGTTTTGCTGACCTTGTTGGCCTTGCTGACCGTTCTGTGTTTGCCCCTGTTGTTGTTGATTTTGACCGTTTTGACCTTCTCCATTTTGGTTTTGACCTTCTTGCTGACCTTGTTGGCCTCCTTGCTCTCCACCTTGATTTTGCTGACCTTGCCCATTATCTTGTTGCTGACCTTGTTGGCCTTGTTGTCCTTGCTGACCTTGTTGGCCTTGTTGTCCTTGCCCACTTTGCTGACCTTGTTGCCCCGCTTGCCCTTGCTGACCTTGTTGGCCTTGTTGTCCTTGCTGACCTTGTTGGCCTTGTTGTCCTTGACCTTGATTCTGCCCTTGTCCTTGTCCTTGTCCCTGTCCCTGTCCTTGTCCCTGTCCTTGTCCTTGTCCTTGTCCCTGTCCCTGTCCTTGTCCTTGTCCCTGTCCTTGTCCTTGTCCTTGACCTTGACCCTGACCTTGCCCCTGTCCTTGACCTTGACCTTCTCCTTCACCATTATCATTGGATTCTCCACCGCCTTGTGTTCCTCCATTACCTGAACCTGCTTCGGAATCTTGATAATCAGGGTCATAAGCATCAGGGATGCCATCACCGTCAGAATCACTAAACTCTCCATCATTAGGGTCGTTAGGGTAAGGGTCTGAACCATCAGGCTTACCATCTCCATCGGTATCTGCCGAATTAGGGTTAGTTCCCCTCTGATATTCTTGGGAATTAGTTAGTCCATCACCATCGGGGTCGGCATTACCATCGCCTCCATTAGTGGGGTCTAATCCATGATTTACTTCCCACCCATCAGGAAGGCCATCGCCATCCGAATCGGGGTTGTTGAAATCCGTTCCTTCATTCTGTTCTTCAGCGTTGGTTAAACCATCACCATCCCAATCTGCCCCTCCATCTGAGGGGTCGAGTGGGTCTGTGCCTTCACTTGATACCACTCCTACACTCATTACAAGCATAAAGGCAGTCATTAGTGTAAGCATCGTTCTTTTGAATCTATTATTTTTATTTACTTTCTCCATATTGTTCACATTTCGTTCATAGAGAACCCTCTGTTCCCTCTACCTCAATGTTTGAACTTACTACTATTTAATCATTTGGGAAGATTATATCTTCACATTCAGGGTGCTTGAAACCTTCTTCTTCAGTCCAATCATCACCTGAATACAACTCAGGAATAAAATCTTTCGACTCCCATTTCCACCCACAATGAGTGCATAAATTATACAATTCGACAGTATGATAATAGTATCTACTCATCAAGCAATTTTCATTTATGCAAGAGTCCATGACCCTAACTACTAACTCAAAATCCACTTCTTCCATAATAGGTCAGTAGGCTGATACCTTCTTAAAGATTACTCACACAGGAATCATCGGGATAGGTCGTGGCTCATACTCCCTTATCGTATTAGGTGTAATAGTCGGCACACCTCTCATCCTACCCTCTTTAGTTAGCGGATAAGGAACTTGTGCTTGATTCTTCCTGTAATTAGGTTTAGCACCTAAACTCCCTGCACCATCTCTCATTGAAATCTTGGCCTCACTCATAATTTTGCTGAGTGCGGGTATCTCTCCGACAACTTTCCCATTTTTCTTCATCGCTATTTTTTCTCCATTAAAGAATGGGAAGGTTTGCCCCCATACATCCTCTAACCAAAAGTTCTGTAAGTAGGAAGCGGGATACCCCTTACCCATATAGGAACAAACGGTAGGGAATAACGGATTACACCAATTTCCTTGAAACTCAGGTTGGTTCGCAATCAAGAGAGCCATTTTAGATGTCCCAATGGCTTTCAAATATTTTTTATCTCCTGTTTCCAAATCTGTATATGGGATTGAAAAGTCCTTGAAGAATAATCTCGGCCAATAAAGGAAAGTTGGGAGTTCACTCAAATCCCAATCAAGAGCATTCCAAATGATAGGATAGGCTTCTTCAGTTTCCCATAAGTCCGACCCTCTAATCATGTGTGTGATTCTCAAATCGTGGTCGTCAATAGCCCCTTGAAATGCCAAATAAGGCCAAACAAAGCCTGTTTCATTAGGGTGGCTTCGTGCAGTAGCCCTCATAATTTTAATATCTCTCCACTTAGATTTTCCTGTATCTAATGGTGTTTTCAAATAAACCGTAGGAACTATCGTTCCCACCTCTTCATAAACTTTGGCTTCTTGTCCTATCTTGATAAAGTGTCCTTGTGTTGGAGAACATAATGTGCCATCTTCTCCAAGATAACTTCCTGTTTCTACCATTTCATCGAATTGTTTCAAATTAGTTTCAATGGATTTTTCCCTATCAGGATTCGATTTTGCTTGTGCAGATTGGAGAGGTGTTTTTCCTTCTGCAATCTCTTCAGGAGTCAAATATTGTTGATATTCTTCTGCAAATATCTTATGTGGGATACATGATACATAAGCCTTTCCCTCACTAATCAATTTCCGAGCAAGAGAAATATATCTCTCTTTATTTTCCGAAGCAATATGAAGTTCATAATCATCTTCTCTTCTATCAGTCAAGAACTCAAACTCTTCAATAATTTGAGGATATAATTCTCTCAATGGCCTTTTTTGGTCGGGGTCAGTATCATCGAATCTAAGAATATAATCACCATTGTATGCGTTTGCATAGGTATTATTCACAATGATTCCAAAAGAGTGTCCCATACTAAGTGGGCCATTCGGATTCGGGGCGAACCTAACTCTAACTCCATTGTTTGTAGTTCCTTGCGGTAGAGGAGGTAATCCTCTCAATTCTACCTTCAAGGCTTGTTGAGCAAAGTAATTATTCAATTCCTTAGAAGATACTTGCATCAATCTTGGCTTTAACATTTCTACCATTTTTTCGACACTTTTTCTACCTTCACTATGAAACTTATCATTGTAATGGATTAACCTATCATTGATAAGATTCATCAGGAAAACGGTTTGTTTCCGATTGAATATCAAGAATGGAAAAGCACCTTGAGTAATTTGGTTTTGAACCATTTTTAGTGCTTGTTGGTATTGACCCTTTTTTCCTTGTTTCATTTTTCCATTAGTTTTCAATACTTCAAGAGCGCAGAAATAATCAACGGCAATCGGAATATCATCTTGGCTTCCACTCCAATCTTCCGCACTAAATCGTGATTTAGGTTTAGTTAATAGGTCAAGACCCTTGAAGGCCACCAACGCCCCCAAACCACCTAATAAAATCTTGTCCCAACCTTGAGGCATAAAATTACTTTGGAAAAACTGATACATAAAGATGTCGTCATGGGAAAATTAACAACATAAGTGTGAAAGCCACAACAAACATAATAACAAAGCCGAATACGAAGTTTTCTTCAGTTGATTCAAACCACCAATCAAGAGGATTGTTTTTCATTTATTCTGACCTCCCACACATATTCAAATATCCAATGAGAAATGATTAAGATGAAGTGCAAAAAGAAAGTAAGGGAGGTAGCCTCCTTAATATCACCTTCTACAAGCCATATCGTCATTAAAGTTAAGAGAATAGAACATATTCTCCAAGATATTACTTTCTTCAATATTTCTTTATTTTCCGTCAAACTACCACTTCATTTCTATTGGTTCATCAGTAGCAATCGCATACACCATCCAAATAAGCATGAGTATTCCAATACCCCCACATATCGAAAAGCATGAAATATACTCCATAACGGCTATAATGTAGTCATAGTATTTGAAACTTCGCAATCTTTATTTATCAAGAGGAGGAAATCCACTTTATGCCACAGAAATATATGGGAGTTTATGGCTCACATATTTTATCGACTAACTCTGAAGATTTTGAAAAAGATAAGGCATGGTTTTACGAATTATCACCCCTTGAGCAAGTTTCTACTCTTGCTAATTCTTACATCTACATCACATCCCCCAATACAGATGATTTTGTGAGAGAATTACTTACTACATTACACAAATTGCCTCCTGAAGATTTTCCCACAGTTAGAGCCGAAACCGATACAGAAAATGATATAGAGGGTGCAATATATTTCTCCCCACTTTTCCTATTTTTGTGCAAATACACTATTTCCACAATAGGTTATTACAATAACCTCATTGATTTGGCTCAGGAATGGTATAATGAAAAATTATCACCTAATGCTACGATTATTGATTACTCTGATGGAGGAAAATCAGAAGAGGCTTACGATTTGGTAGAGAAAAGATTGATTGATGGTGGTGAAGTTGGAATGCCAACAGTTCAATTTAGCCTCAATAGAATGTTATTTGATAATACCTTGAGAATGTTCAGGAATGAACCGTTGAGTAGTATGCCTGTTGTGGAAGATTACCTAACCAAAGACATCTTAGGTGAAAGAATCGAGCATTTTCAGTTCACACTCCAATCTCTGATAAATGATGATTTCATTCCTGATTCCGCCTATCCCAAACAATTAACTTTGGCAAACATCTTCAATGAAATGAAGGATTTGTTCAGTCAATTTGCCCTTTACAATTATGCAGTTGCAGTTACTTACTACACAATAAATACGAGTGAACCTCTCCCTACTTCAGCGTATTGTAATTATCCATACCAATTCATACAAAAATTGACTCAGTTCATAGGGTTGGCTTGCACAATCGCCTCAAGTGAGTGGGACTTGCCACATAGGGAATGCGGAGGAGAATGGAGGCCACATTACGAAATCGCTTCCTCTATGATACCATTTTTAGTAAGTGGTGAGTCGCTTGGAAGGGCGGGAGTAAGGTTGCCTATGTGGGAAAAAAGCGATGTATGCTCAAATAATCCTTTGTTTCCTATCAAATATATTTCTACTATTGAGGATATACGAATTGAGTCAGCCTCAGATTCACAATTTTATGGCATATATTCCATAAAGAAATCCCCACAATCAGGTAGAGCATTTAGCAGAGATTGGGCATCATCTCGATTGATTATATCCTATGAACCTGCTTCTATTGATGATTATTTGCCTCTGATTGGATACGAGGGAGTAAATGACCCTCAAGAAATATCACGATTTATGAATTATTCAAGATTCGGATTTTCATTTGGCGGGCATAAGGGGATTTGAACCCCTGTTATCGGCTTAGGAGGCCAATGTGCTATCCAAACTACACTATACGCCCATATTGATTTAAGAGTTGGTGGAGAAGGCGGGATTTGAACCCGCAGTTTCCCGTTCCGCAAACGGTTGCTTTTCCTGATTAAACTACTTCCCCTTATTATTTTCTAAGGGACTCTCCCTTATTAATGTTTGGTATGGCGGTGTAATGGAGGGTCTATTGGGATTTGAACCCAAGACCAACGGGTTAAAAGCCCGTTGCGCTACCTGACTGCGCCATAGACCCGTAGTAGTGTTTGTTCCACTACCGAAATCATTCAGTAGTTGGCCTTCCCACAAGATAGTATCGCATATATCTTTGGCCTGTTGGGTCAGTTCTCCACTCATGCTCAAAGGCATATCCTTCTTCCTTCAAATCACTAATTCTTCGTGGCAAAGCCCGAATCTTGTAAATCGCCTGTGCCTCCACATTACTGATACTGTTAGCAGTATCAAAATGGCTCAATAGCAGTTCCTTTTGTGTTTTTCCTTTCATAATCTTCATAGATTTTTCCCCCTTTGGTAATTAGTCCTGTGTTGTGCTACCCTTATTAACTTTGCTATTTGCGTCATTGGTGGGATTCCGAACCCATAACGCAGGTTTATTGTTCCATACCTTTGTTTTCACTTGCTGATAACCCTTCTGAGATAAGTGGTTATTGAAAGCCCTTGAAATAAACTTCTGAGGAATAATTTCCTCCCCATGCTTGTATGAAGTAAAATGGCCGATAGAATAAGTATTGAAGGAATTAGCCACAAACAAATATTTAGGTTGCATATCTTCTATGACTTTATCTAAGTGTTCCATTGGATTTTCAAAATGTTCAAAATATTCGGAAGCAAAAACAAAATCCACCCCTTTACCAATATGGGTTGTATCCTCCACGATGGAGAAATCATAGTCAGAACTTACTTTTTCACAGACCTGATATTGCTTTGTATTTTTAATATTCGTTCCATATACTTCAGAGTTCGGCCATATTTCTTTCAAGTAAGCACTCGTATAACCCATCCCACAACCCAAGTCGGCCACCTTATTTACCTCTCCCAAAAACTCAAAAAGGGATGTATTTCCATCGTATGATTTAGGATTCTCAATAGTCCGTAAATAACTTCGACTGTAAGTTACGAAACAAGTAATCAAATCTATGAAATAGTAATCATCATCATAGCAAGAGTAATCAGGGTCGCCCTCCATTAAGGAATCATACCATTCTTTTTCGATTCGTTTTACTTCAACTATGAGGGATTCATCATATTTGTTTCTATTACACTTTCCTACTAAATTATGTGCCTCAATGAGTGCGAGTTCCTTGTCTATTCCGAACATCTCACTATAATCATCAATGAACATCTTCATTATTTCTTTAGGTTTCATAGTTTTCATTTTTTACTCCTCCATTCCTTAATATCTGCGGGATATTCACTACTTTCAATTAGTCGAAGGCCATAATTATTGATACCTGTTGGGATGTCGATGTCTTTCTTTCGGACTAATTTATTTTCCTTGAACGGTTTGTAATTAACATGATGATGCCATCTATTAAATCTCCACACTACCTTTGCTACATCTGAGTGCATATCTTCTAACATCTTAGATTTCAAGTAAGTTCCATCTTGAGAGTAAAATTGTTGATGGTTGCCTCCACTCATTCTCTGAGTAGTTACTTTTCCTTGTAGGAAAGCATTGAATTGTAGAGTAGCCCATCCATCTTTGAGAACTCTTAATGATAAATCTGTATCTTCATTATACCGCCCTCGCCACCGATAAGGAATATCGTTTCGGATAAGGAGGCAACTGTATATTCTTGTATTCTTCACAAACGGAGGAAGTGCATCCGTAGCCTTACAAAAAGAATAATAATTTGGCCCTGCTATGGCGATATTCTCATATCTCTGAACGAAATCTTCCATACACTTGAAGATTGTTCCACTCGTAACCAACGCTTTAGTATTTCTATTTAATCTATGGAAGGCATCTAAATTATCATCCATAACCCAATGCCAATCATATCCTCTCTCAATTGAATGTTCCCATGCGAAGTTCCTTGCCGCACCGGGCCCGATTCGTGAGTCATCATCATCCCAAAAAACATCATATTCCTTGTTGTATTTTTCAGGCGTAATCAAGATTTTCTCGGCATTCACAACCTTAGCATATTCTTCATATTCGGATGCTTCGACAATAAGGTGATAAGGAACTTTCATATATTCCAATGCCTTTACCGTCAATCTACTTTTCCATCGACCTTTGGAAACCACATAGATAGGATATTCAGGATTCATCGACCCATCTCCTCACGACTCCACTCCTATGTGGCCGATAAGGATGCCAAATACTCTTGGTCTTAGGAGTCAATTTCTGCCCAATCATTTCGGCAAACTCCTCTAAATCCTCAGCCGTTTCAAACCGAATAATGATTTTACTGAATGGCTCTTTCTTTTGTTGATTAAACTCAGGCATACCAACCCACTCTTCTGCGGGGATTTCCTTATCTTCTAATTTATCCTCATCAAGAGTTTCGGAATCTATTTCACCCATATCGGTAAATAATTCTAATGACCCTTATTAGTGTTTCTACGCAACAGTAGGCAAATACGACTTCTCATCTACAATCAAATCAATGGCCGCTTGATTGGAAATGCCTTCCAACATTCCTACTACATTCATTCCCATCCAAATCATATTCACCAACACAGGTGCAAGAGCATCGTGATAATACGCAGTCGCCAATAATCCTGAAGAACCTACGAAACTGATTCCATGATAAAAGAAAGAAGTATTGCTAACCCAACCTCTCGACACGGCCACGACTGCGCCAAGTTGTAAAGCACCACCAAGATACCCTACACCATCCATAATTTTTCTACCATATTTCTCATCAAGATATTTTCTATTCGCTTCCATATCTTTGATAGCCCTCCACCCCAATGAGCCACCTACTACGACTGTTCCTATCACTATTTTATTCATTGTATCCACCTAAGCATTAATTTCTCTATTCAGCCATGTTCTCTCTAACATTTGATTTTGCCCTTCACCATCTACCCATGTAGCATACCAATAGAAGTCATAATGAGTTGCATTGGATTCGGTGAAGTTAGTAAGAGTAATGAAGTGATTATCTTCAACCCATCCTTGAATGTAGTGGAATCCTGTCCCATAATTTATTGGCCCTGTGGCATTAGCCCCTGAGTTCGTTCCATTAACTTCATATACTAAGAATTGAATTGATACATTATAGCCATCAAGATTATTATTTTCATAACCACAATCAAGGTCATAACCTACGGAAGCGTGAGTTGCATTCGTTCCAATATCAATCCAAAATAAGTTAATTTCACATATTTCAGGCTCTTGTTCCACTACATCTATCCCCCAAAACAATACTTGTTCCAATACCTCACTATCAAGAGAGGCAGTAATTCTCGGAGTCCAACTGTTGCCTACTGCAACACCATCGAAAACATGAGATACATCACTCTCCTCCCCACCACTTACAATTCGTGATTCGGTGTAATTAGCATCGTATCCGTTTTGGTATAATTCAATATCAACATCAATGTATTCTCCTTCACAATTGGTAGGAATGACTTTGAATGCTACTAATATTGCATCTTGTTCTTCATCTTCTGCTACATGACCTCGATAATGGTTTTGAATACTAATTTCACAAGGTTCTTCAGGTTCATATTCACATGATTCATCATCTACCGTAGCAGAGGAGTCATAATTGTTAGCCTCTGAATCTGTGCAACCATACACAGGGTCTTGAACTTCATCAATGACGATAGAATTGGATTCAAACCATTCACTTTCGTAGGGTGCATCATCAGCGTTAGCGTGAGAATATTTTGCTTTGACTATCCAATCATCACCATCAGGAAGTTCGCTCAATTCGGCCTTTCCTTGAACTCTCATAGTTGTATCTCCATCAGGTTCAATCCAAAAGACCCCATCATGGACTTCTCCATATTCTAAGGTATCATGCAATTGCCCCCCATTCCATACTTCCATACTGATTTCAATATCTTGGCCGCAACCTCCTAAATCTGAAAACACTAAGTCCACAATCAAATCATTTCCATCAGAACTGAGTGTAGGTGAATCTAATTCAGTTTGTGAGTAACAAGTATCATCAAATACTTCATGTGTTTCAGGTGAATCCCAATTCCAATTAGAGCCATCGTATGTGTAAAAACTGAAATGATTTCTATACACCCCTACTTCTAAATCAGAGAAGGAATGTTCTAATGTATAACTTTGTTTGAATCTAATGCCGTTTCGTTCTTCTTCATCGTGATATTCATTATCTTTGATTAGTTCAACTGTAAAATCTCCTTCCATTTCGTGAGGACAATTGGGACTTGAGAAAACACCTCTCACAACTAAGAAATTATCATTATCCATAAAGGAATCATCTTGCCAAGACCAATCACAATTTACAGGAGGGCCTCCCCCTCCTCCATTATCATCATAATCACATGACCCATCATCATGCGTGGCATATTCATCATAATTAATTGCATCAGGATTCATACATCCCCAATATTCCATCGGGTAATCATCTTCCAAATCATCAGATTCCGACCCCATTAAGTCAATCCACCCTATTGCTTCTAAACTTCCTCCACCTAAGAGTAAGAATAATGGCGACAAGAGGATTAAGATTTTTTTGATATTTTCAGCCTTTCTTTGAACGGACTCGATTGCCCTATCAACAATATCTCCTTCAAGGGTTGTTTTTACTTCAAGAACGGTTTCATTATCTCCACCGTTCAGAACAGTATTGTCGTTTATGTCTTTACTAATGTTTTGCACAGTAGCAATTAGTTCTGCCGCATCTTTCAATTGCTCGACCAAATCAGGAGAATCGGCATTTGATTGATTTAATTTACCATCATCTAACAAATCAGCAAGAACATCTTCATAATCTCTTCCTGTTAAGTCAGCAAGTTTTTTTGCTCTATCTTCTATTTCTGAAGAATCGACATTTTCCTCATCCATAATGTAAGTATCTCTTCTCGGAGATTTAAGCCTTTCGCTTAGATTATTCTTTATCTTCGATAATCTCTTCGACTTTATCCATTACTTCTTCGACTTTATCAGCAAGTTCTTCATCAATTACATTTGCTTCTTCAAGTGCATCAATGACTCCATCTGCCGCCTTAAAAAATGAACTGTATCCTGTTGCCGCAAACAAGAATGCAATTGCACCTGCTACGGGTGCATATACGGCTACCTCATCCACTTGCGACATAACCACAGATGCAAGCGTGGTCGCTGAAATGGCGTGTTGTCTAACTTCTTCAAAATCCATATTGGAGATATTCATAATGATTTCTTGGTTGTTTTGATAGTTAAATGTTCCGCACCGTTTTCTTTATTAGGGTGAATGTGTCCCTCCATAATATGCCTTCTGAAAAACCTCAGAAAATATATGAGAGGGAAATTAACGGTTTCAAGGCGAAAACTCTATTCAGAGAGGGTTTGGCTCGTTATCCTGAGTGGGCATACAATTTGAAATCAATACAAGGAATCATGGTTTATGTTCCTCCTCATTTTTTTGAATCAGCGTATCGAAGAGTTCAATCTCTTGATACCTCCAAGAAATTATTTTCAAGATTTTTTTCAGATGAGGAAATATCAAAGTTAGTTGGATTCATTGAACACATGGAAAAAAACAATGGTGGTAAGAATTATGGGAAGGCAACAATTCAATTGATTCTCAATGTAGCGGATTCGGCAATAAAACAAAGGCGAGGAATAGTTTCAATATTGAATAAAATGTCGCCTAACGAGAGAAGAAAAATACAAGAAGAGGCTTTGAAAATCCGACTAAAAAATCATAATGTGTATAGTCCATTTGAAGATTATGCAAACTTGATTACTTCACAGAAAATTAAGTTTTCTTCTCGGTCAAAAAGGTATCCCTTTGTGTTTTCTTTACTCAATAGGAATCCTGATAAAATACTTCTCAACACAGTTTATTTGAAGGGCGATAATTACCCGAAAAACACAATAATTGTGTATTCTATTTAGTGGAAACTCGGTTGATTTTTATTTCAATAGGGATTTCAAGTTGTGGACTACACTCAATAAGGTAGTTTAATTGTTCACACAAATCTTTCACAAAAGGTGGCCCTGCAAAATTGGTATGATTGATTTTCAAACCTATTCCATTTTCCTTTTCATCCACTTCAATATTTCCTAAGAGGTGGGTTTGCCCTAACATCAATTCAATATTTCCTAATGTTTGATAAATCGCTTCTCTTTCAGGAAGTTCATTGAGTATTCGGTGGGCTTTCTTAGTCATATCAATGAGCATACCACATTGGTTTTCTTTCTGATATTTAATTCTTACTGCTTTCTTCGCCAATTTTTTACTCTCCGACCCATTTTTCTGTATTGTATTGGGGCTTTGATTGCCCACTTTACTGAATCTACTCTAAGTGCTTCTTTCGTCATGGGTTGGTTGAACCTCCTTAGCATAACTGTGAGGAGTTCTCCTTTTCTTACAATTCCTACTACGCCATCCCCATTACTTTCCCAATCAGAAGTATCGGTTTTTCTAATCCCATCAAGCGTCATCGCAATAATCCCAAAGTCCTTCATAGTATTGTTTTCCAACCTATTCCACTTAGTTCTGATGGCATGAATCACTTGTCGTTCTTCAGCCGAGTCCAACCTAATCCCCATTCTATCGAACACATGGTTTGAAATCTTCAATTCAGTCATTTTCAAGCCTCCACATATTCCCAATAAATCCATTCTTCAGTTTCAATCTTCAATTTCAATTCGCTCATCTTTTCATCACCGTTCCGTTATTCTTATCATAATGCCGAGAGTATAAAAACTCTAACATCAGTTGTAATCCATCCCACAAGTATTGCATATATTAGTGTTCCTATCAATATCGCATTGTCTTTTGCATCCCATTACTGTTTCCTTTCGGGATTCCATCTCTTGTATAATCTCTTTATCAATCGCATAGAGCCACATATACCCCTCTCTTCGGTCTGTGCAATTTTCATCTATTTTGCAGATTCCCTTTTGTATCAAGGAACTAATTACTCCCCGATAAACATTCATGTTCCAATCACTAAAATAAATGTAGTCGGCACAACCAATGCTTTCGGTTTCATCACTAATCCACTCGATGATTTCCCATTCCTTATCAGTCAAGTTTTTCATTCTTCACCCCACCCTTCTATCTGAATGATGAGGCTTGTGATACTTTCTTTCGCACCTTCAACATCACCATTTTCAAGTTTATCTCGTATGATGGTGAGAAGCCCAACCAAAGGTCTATCCCACATACTAATTCTATTCATTGTTTCGCCTCTTTACTTTGCTCATCTCGTTCTCGGCATTCTCGTAAATGTTTTCGCCATGCCGTCATTTCTTTGTGTATATCACTCATCAAACCACCTCTCCTGTTGCCATTTCATAATCAAGAACCTTTACCCAATCAATCAATTTACAATGAAGGCATTGGTGTGCATAAATCCCTACTTTGTAATCAACCTCTTTACAAGTGCAAAGTTCAGGATTCGATTCCAATTCATCTTTAGCCTGTTGCCCCATTTGTCGGAGGCTTGCTTCGTATCTTACATTTCTATTTTGGTCTGCATTCAACTTCATTATTGTTCCCCTTACTATGTAGTAGTAGGGTATCACTTATTAAACTTGCGTATCTCTGTTTAGGTCAAATCCCTTGAGGGCGTAATTCAAAGGTAGAATAACTTCACCTAATTCAGATTCATTCAAATCTTCTATTTTAATGGCGTAAGCCCTGTATCCTACACTCGACTCGGAATTGCCCCCTACCCTTCCCTCTATCCAAAAACTACTCCGTAGGTAGTCGAATCCTTGATGAACATTTAGGGCGTAATGAAATCCTCCGCTTCTAATTATTTTAGTATATTCCATATCAATTGTGTCAGGAAAGATAGAAGTAGTCATCCAAGAACCATTTCTCCAATGTGGGAATGCCATACCAAAACCCTGAACTGCTTCCTCAGTCGAAATTGCCGCTTCAATTCCCATCGCCATCCTCTGAGCAGGGATAAATATGAAAGGAGTTGATTGAGCATATTGTCCTACTTCTAAACCGTTCCACCAAATGTAAATATAATTTTCTCGGAAATTGGTGAACTTATCCGCCTTTTCGATAATAATATCTTCTTGTGAGGCCAATCTTTCTCGATTTCTTGATACTTGATATAGTTGGGAAAATCTATGTGCATTAAAAGTCCAATGGATTGTTACCTCACCCTCATGGGGAATTATTATTCCGAGTCGGGATAGTTGTTCCAATGCCCTACTTATTGTTTGGTCGAACTCACTCTCAGTCATAACCACAATCCTCCTTTAGCATAATTCATCGGGATTACAGGGGCATCCTTACTATCGTTCAATCTCACAAATAGTTTGATTTTACTTTTCAATTCCTTTTCATTTCTGCTTTTCAAAAAGGCAAAATCTGATAATACATTACCAAGATTAACTACATAATCAGGATTATCTTGCCGATTAGATGTGTAATTTTTAGCATTATATTCTTGTCTATCCATCGTTAGTAAATTGTTGCCATATTCTAATTTTAGCAGTTCTACATAACCACTTTCTCTAAAATATTGTATCTCTCCGTTCTCAAAACTTTCGGTGGTGGCTTGAAGATAAACAAGTTGGTCTTTTCTTCCACTCCCTCCTTCTTCTTTCACTACATAAATCAACATCCCTACCTCAATCGGCATATACAAATATTCATCGAGATTATCGTTATCAATTTCAATCCAAACCCCTTGAGGCCGAACAGTAGTATCAAGAGATTGCATAGCCGCCATCATCTCAATATCAAAGTTTAACATATCCGTTTCAACTGTTAGGCTTCGACAAACGGTATCTTTTCCTATGTAGTAGAACATTCCATCTGCATATTTTTTACTCATTTCACCATAGGTTTCTTGATTTTCTACCACTAAAGATGCAAAATAATAAGGCCATCCACATTCTGCCAAAGTAGTCATCAATAGTTTTTTTTATCTTTCCGATATTTAACTGTTGCTCTCAATTGGTTCAGAAATCTCACAAACGCCACTCGGACAATCACTTTGAGCAGTTCCAATAACGGTTTCTTCTGTTTCCGTAAGGTGCTGAACTGCTTCCTCAGCCGAAAGAGGGGTCAAAGGCTCATTACCTCTTGAGCCTGACCTATACACAGTTGTTCCCTTTAGTTTCGGTGCATATTTCAATAACAAATCACCGTATTTCTCAATATCATAGTCATTAGGGATATTGATTGTCTTGGATACTGCATTATCAATATGCTTCTGCACACTTACTTGCATCTTCAAGTGTTCTTCTACTGAAATCTCATGGGCTGATACAAAGGCCGAAACATCTACACCTTCATTATACATCTGCTCAAACATAGGGTCAATCACGATTTCCTCTTTCAGAACTCTTTCATTACTTGTTTCAGAATCCGCATAATATCTTCGCAGATAACCTGCGGCAAAAACAGGTTCGATACCACTTGAAGTCCCTGCAAGAATAGAAGTTGTTCCTGTGGGTGCTATCGTAAGAACGGCACAATTCCTCATACCGTATTCTCTAATTTTAGATTGCATACCTTTCGTCAATGTCTTACAGAAACCCGATTCTAAAAACTTATCAGCATCAAACGCTTCAAATGGGCCTCGTTCAACGGCAAGGTAAGTAGAGGCTTCGTAGGATTTCTTCTTGATAAAGTTGAACAATTGTTCTACTTTCTTTCTACCCTCAGCAGAATCGTATCTCAATCCCAAGTGAATTAAACTATGGCCGAGTCCCATAATGCCAAGTCCAAGCCTCCTCACCTCCATGCAATTCTTCTCAATCTCAGGAGTAGGGTAAGTATTAACATCAAGAACATTGTCGAGAAACCTTACCCCCACTAAACATGAATCGGCTAACTTGTCCCAATCATAATCGGACTTATCGGGGAGTAGATGTGTAGAAAGATTGATTGCACCTAAATCACAACATCCATAGGCTTCAAGCCAAATCTCCCCACAAGGGTTGGTGCTAATCAAAGGCTTATGATACCAAATATTATTCATCTTATTGGCGAGTCCTTCATTAAGGATTCCGGGTTCTCCTGATTGGTAAGAGTTATGAACCATCAAGTCCCATAGTTCTCTCGCCTTGATTGAACCCACTTCATTATTCCTCCAAGAAAACTCAATCTCACCATCATCCATTACCTTACCAAAGAACTCATCATCGACAAGAATAGAAACATTAGCATTCTTCAACCTCAAATCAAGTTGGTGCTTAATCAAATGCTTGAAGATGGACTCATTATCCGCAGTATAGAGTTCTACGATTTCTTTCAATTCAGTAGGGGGGAGATTAGGAAAGGCATCCATGATTGCTGATGAAATACCATCTCCATCTAAGTCCATTTTATTAAACTTCCTTTGCATAAACTCTAAGACATCAGCATGGTCGTATCGCAAACACATCATTAAGGCAGTTCTTCGACCTCCACCCGCTTTAATAACTTCGCCCGTTTGATTGATAACCTCCATCAATGATACTGCACCTGTGGCTTCTCCTCCTGTTCCTCTAATGGGTGTGCCTCTTGGCCGCACAGGAGAGAAGTTCATACCTACTCCTCCACCCGTTCCACTAATTATCAACATATCGGAAACGGCTTGCGCCCAACCTTCTCTACTATCAGCCGTTGGAACTACAAAACAATTGAGCAACTGCCCCTTTGCTCTACCTGCGCCATACCAAATCCTACCACCGGGAATAAATCTGTTTTGACTCAAAACTTCTACAAACCTCTCAGTCCATTTATCTCGCTTCCCATTCTCAGCCTGTGCCACATGACTTGCTACTCGTTCACAAGCCTCTAAGAATGTTTCATCATCCTTAATAGCATATCTTTGTCTAAAAATTGTTTCCGCAAAACCCTTTGGTTCGTAAATATCATTCATCATTTTCACCGTTTTCACAAATGGTTGCGAACAGATATTTAACATAATCGGTTGTTGGTAGGTCAAAGACCCACTAAAGGCTATTCAACCAATCTATGAAAATACGATAATCCATCCATTTCAGTTTTCGTAAATCCAAATCTTTCATAGAATCTTTCAAGAGATACCCCATCTAATATCTCTTCATCACCTTCTCCATAAGAAAAAGGCTCAACATCTAACTCCATATTTACTTTCCACCTATCAGCAGAATCCATCACTTTAGCCATCGCCTTACTCGCATAACCCTTTCCTCTTTCAAACGAATAGATTTCTTCAAGATTCATAAATGGGTCATTCTCATCTACCTCTAATACAACTACTACTTTATCATTCTCAAGAAGGATTGCCCAAGTCCAATGCGTTCCATAATTCTCACCCTCCATAAGTGAACCTTGAGAAATCAAATCATTCGCCATACGCTTGTATCGCTCACCTCGACTCAAGGATACGGAAATACCATCCCCTCCTCAATTCGTCTGAGTGCTATCCTCTGCCGCCCTTTGTTCGTTTCCAATGGCGTTCCCATAAGGTCTTGCTATCTCAATTAACCTTCTAATTGGCAACCCAATATAGAGAGTCATCATTTTCAAACTTGGATTAACCAATGCAATTTGAGCATACCTATGGTGTCCGTCAAGAATATAACCTTCCTGACTGATGGCAACTGTTTTCTTCAAAATGAGTGAATTAGTATTGAATGCCCCTTGTTTGACTCCATCTTGGTTAAAAGTGGGATTACCATACTCTATGATATTATCAATGATTTTATTCAACCATATTTGAGATTGTGTTGGCCTCATTAATCCAACTGCGGTGAGCATAATTTTCGCATTTACTACATCATCTTCTAATTTACCGTCTTTGTAGCCTAAGAATAAGAAATTAATGGCTTCAGGACTATCTACAACAAGGTTTCGTGGAGAGTAGAGTTCACCTCCATCTAAGGCGAATGGTTCAAATACATCTAATGAACCTCCTCTTAACTTTTCGGCAAACTCTTCCAATTCATCAGGGTCTATTACAGGCATATCAATTCGGGGAATATCAATTGCTAATCTACATTCTTCTTGAAGAGAAAGGTAATTTTCTTTGAAGTGAGGTATGTAATCACTCATAATCAACCCTCTTTCTTGAAATTGTTTCTTACTCCATTCAAATGCCATATCAACAGGTGTTGTAGTTACATTCATTTGAGTAGGGGAGATTTCAGGTTTCCAATTTTTCGCAATACTTTGTCGTATTCGTAATTCCCTATTTCTCCCTCTGAGTAATGGTGAATCACCCATCACGCCTTCGGCATAATATTCATCTCCTCTCTCTTTCCTAATATTTCTCACGATTCTTTCATTTTCCTCTTCTCTCATTCGTGCTTCATTTTCTTTCATTAGGGTATTGTAATCATCAACGGAATCTTTTCCTATGGGTTCAGCAATTCCATGATAATCGCTTCCAACTCCAAAGAGGGCTTCAACAAGTTTTTCATCACCTGTATCTTCTGCTTCAATTAATTCTTCAATGAATTGGGAGTAATCATCCATATACAGTTCTTTTCCATCATTATATTCTACAACTAAATACATTCTCTTCGGGCCATAATTCAGCGTAAAACTTCTTTCACCTTCGACTCTTCCTTCCGCACCTTTTTTATCTTTACTTTCTCTGATTCCTTTAGCAACGGCATTACCTACTTTTCTTTCCCAATCAGATATTTCACCATCTTTATTTCGGTCTGCCTTAGCAGGGTCAAAATCAGGGTCATCCTCTGTTTGAGTATTATCTTCTGTAATTTCTGTAATTTCTACTTCAGTTACTTCAGTTGCACTTGCTTCGATAAGAGGGGTCAAGTCCACGATTCTATCCACCGCTAACATATTTCCTCTGATGCCAAAAATAGGATGATATTTAGGAATAACAGGTGGTGGAGGTGTATAGGTGCTTTTGCCACCATAGCCCCATCCTCGACTTCCACCGAATCCACCGCCATAACCAATTTCTTGAGCATGGAATGAGAAATCATTTAGTGATGTTTGCCATTCATCTTCTTCCGCAGGTTGAGGTAATCCACACTCTACACAAACTGTATCCATGCCACTAATTCCCAATTCTCCTCCGCAGAACACACAGTAGTTGTCGTCATTTTTCTTCGCCCATACACCCCATTCATTAAGATACCATTCCCCTGCCTCATCAATAGGGTCATCTTCGATTACGGTGTCTTGCATAGTCCATTTTTCTGATGTATCAACCACAGGTTTAGGTTTAGGTGGTGAAGAAACGGTAGTAGTTTTCTTAGGTGTAGTAGTTTTCTTTGCAGTTGTAGATGTGGCCTTTCTTGATGAATCCTTTTTGAACTTTCCAAATGCTACGGCAATACCTGTTAGGTTTGAAATTGCTTCTTTCAACTCTTCATTGGAAATACTATCATTTCCTGAATCTCTATATTCAGTCATAATGATACCATCATCTACACTCAGGATTTTACTTTTTCCAAGTTCGCATATATCCAATACAGAAATATTTTCTTCAGGAGGCATCATACTAATGCAGAATAGAATATCTTGATAATACATTTCAAGTTCTACAAAATTATGCAAATACATTAGATAATCTATACCTTCGTATGCCTCTCCTGTGAACTCAATGATGTGATGATTAGTTTCTTCTACAATATGGTGGGATGAACCATCGGGAAGTTTATCACTTATTTCTTCCCACTTGTCTGCGGAGATTCGGATAAAACCTGATTGATATACAGGTTCTAATGGGCCTGAAGGTTTAGGAGTTCTCCAATTTCCTCCACTTCCTGATGCTCGATTCCCTGCGGTTTTCACCTTTTTACCCTTTGTAGTTCCACCCTTTGCCTTTGAACTCTTAGTCGTGGTAGAAGGTTTCTTTTTATTATCAGAAGTCATATCAATTATAGGTATAATTCCTTGATGTCTTGGATTTTGTTTCCTTTGGTGTTTTTTCAATTGATTTTTTGAGGGAAACTCTGCTTGGCAAGTCCCACATTCATATCTTTTCGACACCATATTACCATTTCCTTCATTTTCACTAATAAATGTTCCTATTCAATAAACTCTTCCCCTTCTCTAACTTGAGTGTATCTCAAGGCTTGAATAAACAGAGGAAGGTTGTTATCTCTTAGCATCAAGAGTTGCGCCCTTCTTGCTTCATTTAATCCTGTTATGCCTTCGGGAGTTTCAACTCTGAGTAAATATATCATCAATAGGAAATCTCTCCATTCTAATTCCATATTTTCATCATAGTTACCTTCAAGGTAATTGTGATACCCGGTAGTCATATTCTTGAATAGGTAGTTGATAAGTTCCGTATCCTGTGTGGATGGTTTTTTGAAGCGAAGCACACTCTCTTGTTGTTCTCTGACATATCCATCCCTCTGCATTCTTTTTTGAATAATCGGAGTCAGTATCCTCAGATATTTTCTGTAAAGTCCCATCCCTCCGAACATCTCATTTATTCTTCGCCTTGTTGATACAAACTTCTCCCTTTGATATGTTGCTAAATCCGCATCAGTAGGTTCATTATCATCATCATATAGATTCCCATGTTCATTCATATCTAATCCAATCAACAAATCCACCAATTCTTTACCCATTCCTTGAACTTCAGAGGAGTTTTTATTAGACCACATAAATGATTCCCAATTCCCCCTCGCCCTTGCGCCTTGCACCCATATTTGTCTAAATTGTTCAAAGGTATATGGCCTTATTCCTTGAGGTGCGTAACTACCCAAAAGGAACATAGCATAGATGTAAGGGTAGGCATTATTTATTTGTTCTTTAATCTCTTTTGGACTCATCGTTACATCACTAAATTGTGATGCCCCCGTTAATCCCCAACAATAAATATATTGAGAGAATCTATCCCATTGTCTATCAATGGTGTCTATGGCATTTCTTGGATTTTCAGGATTCCTTAGAGGAAACAATACACAACCTTCCGTTTGAATAGCATCAGTAAAAATCGTAAGAACATCTACCCAATCGTTATAATCTAATTTAGGGTTCATATACATGGCATCAAATATTTGGAATAATCCATATTCTCCATCCCTTGTTAGTTGAACTCGCCAATCAGGTATTTCTATTTCAGTTTCATCCACCTCATTCACAAATCTATCAAGCCTTGTATCGTTTAGGGTAAAGACGAAATCTACTGCGAAGGCAGACATTCTATCATTGAACCTACCGTTGCTATCATAATTTCGGATATGTAATCTTTCTTCAGGAGGAATCCACCCAAATACTTCCTCTAAATCATATACTCCATTTACGATTTGAAATCCACCTTGCCCTGCTCTGAGTCGAGAAGGATTAAGGTATCCCGTCAATAGATTATACATCAAAATATTCTGCACAAGGAGTGTGGGGTAATTTCGTTCATACTGCTCAACAAAGTTTTCAAAACTCATATCTGTAAGTTTCCTTAGTAAGTTCCTGATTGAAGGTTTATCGAACTCTTCAATGTTCGGCATGACGCTTACATCATCTTCGCCTATCATCTCTACAATATTGATTGCATTATCAGAATTAAACATGAACCTTGTTTTATCGGGGAACATATCAATCAAGTCCGAAAGTGCTTCTCGCTCGATAGGCGTTCTTAATCTGCTTGCTAAATTGTTTGCTAAACTATCTCTGATTTTATTAGAAGCACCTTCCAAATTGATACCTCTCATATATGCCTTATTAGAAATCCCTGCATTTTTCAAATTAGTTAAACTTGGATTTTCATTTACCCGTCTTTCAAAATCTTCATCTTGAGGCTCATAAATAGAATCAAGAATAAACATTAATGATGTTAGCCCTACATTATCATAGGCGTAATCATAATTATTGTTTTGATAAATTGATACCGAACTTGGCCTATTAGATGAGGATTCCTCGTCATCATCTTCTTCAGGAACACAAAGCGCAGTTGCATCATCACTTCTATTTATTTCTTTGAGTTCATTCAAAATTGAGGTAAAACCTCTCCTAATATACCAATGTTGTCCTACCTCATCTATGGAGAACTCAGGCGACAATCCCGACCCTTGCACATTCACCCCTCGATAAAGGAAATATGGCTTATCTGTAAATGGTCGCCCATCTCTTGTTCCCGTAATAGGAAGTTGAGGATATTCAATAATCGACCCTGTGTAGGATTGATTTTGACCTTCAGGTTCATTATTAGAGGCAGAAGGAAGTCCTGTGCCAAATCTACACCTACCTGCTCTCACGAAGTTATGAGTGTAGGGTTCTTCAAGAACCTTTGAAATAAATCTTTCTGCATTACTTTTGATGTAATTACCTGCAAGAATATATCTCATCGAATCCCAAAATCCTGAGATAGACAAGTCAAACTCACTTGTAGGGGTTAGTTTGATAGTATCAACCATCTTCCTTAGATGCCTCATATATGCTCTCTTCGTTATCCTATTATTGTTCAATATTTTAATGGGATACGCTTCAGCCAATCTCTCAAACAATCGAGCCTCAACAATATTTGGATTCATAATTAGGGATTCATGCAAAGCCGAATAATTATCGTAGAGATATTTCAATAATCTACCTTCCACACCATCATTCTGAGCAATCTGTTTGAGGATAGTTTCTTCAAATTGTTCTTCACTATCACTTAGGATGTTTCCATTGATGCCATAGTAATCGAACATTCTCCTATACCCTACACTTTTTCCATCCATTCGTGGCTTTTGCACAATTCTTTCAAGGATTTCACTCGGAGTATATTGGTTGTGGGCGAAACCGACAATCATTTCTTTGATAGGTGGTAATCCATCATTTATCGTTCTGATGATTTCAAAATCGTCAAACTCTTCGGGACTCAAACTTCTAAAGGGTTTCTCGCCTTCAGGATTATACAAGTCCTCAAGATAATGAGTCAATACTACATCTTCCATAACATAAAATAAATCTGCATTATTAGGTATTTTAGAAGCAATCAATTCTAATGAACTCATATTTTCTAATACATCAATATTCGTGAGGATATTGAAGGCCATTTCCTCACTCAATTCCGTTCTAACCTTAATTCCTTGACCTCTAAAGGCTCTACTTGTATTGTTTTGAAGGTCAATAATTAAACTGTCTGCAATACTACCGCTTTTCAAACTACTCACATATTCTGCATAACGGTTAGCAGGGTCAGTAATCCCTACATATTGAATGAAAACACAATCATAGTAGTATTCACCGTAAGGGTTATTAATGAGAACATCAAAAACCACAGGTAAGGCAGATTGTGGAAGTAATTCTAACCCCATCTTTGTTGGATTACTTCTTTTTGCAGACCTCAAAAATAGCATTGGAAGGTATTCGGCCTGAACTTCACTCTGATTATTCATACTCATTATGAAATCAAAGAAAACCTTCATTTCATCGGTGTTTTTATTTCCTGTGTAGAGTTTGTGGATATAATTTAATCTAACCTTCGTAGTTTCATATCCACCTTCTTCCCAACCTAATTCATCAAAGGACAAATTATGCAAGTAATCCAACATCAGGACTAAGTTTTCCGTAGTTCGTGGAATATGATTCTTAATTCTCTTGATACTCGGACATCCACCATTGAATAATTCCCACCCATAATTTTCTTCTTGGCTGAAACTGAAAGTCATAAGTGAAATGAGGCCATCTCGCATTTGTTTGTATCTCTCCCACAAGGGTTGAGTGGAATCATCCTTTTCACCCATAAGTTCAGTTGCTTCTATCCAATATCTCAAGAGCCAATCAAAGTTTTCTTGCCCGATATTAGGCTGATTCATCAGCATAAATGCCAATTCGATTGAACCCCAATAACCCACCCCTAAAGGATGTTCTTTCATAGCGTTTAACTGTTCAAATTGCCTTGTGCTTTGGCTTGCCCATGTTTCAAGAACAGGCAAATACCATTCTGCGAATCGAGTGTAAATCGAGGGCGTTTCTCCTACTTCATATCCTCGTTCATCTGCAACTATTCGTTCTACCAATTCAGCCTTATTACCTGATTGGCTTAGTCCTCTATCTGCGGCCATTTCTTGAAGATTATCCTTAGTTAATCCCATTAAATCTCCTTGATATTCACCAAGAGGAGTTTCCCACACATAGTTTTCGTTTTCAATTTCTCGACCTCTTTGAATCTCTACCAATAAATCTTTATCGGCTTGAGATAGCCCCATATCGACTTCATTTTGAATCAAACTCTTAGAGAACTCCACTATTCCTTTTAACTCATCTACATACTCTTGCCACAGATTTTCAGGTGCAAAGATGAAACTTTCAGAATCTAACAAGTTATGGTTCGACAAGTAAGTAGAGGCAGGTTGAGCATACAATTCCTTTGCCTCACTACCCATTATATCTACAATTTTTTCGTGAATTACTGCACTACTTCGGGGGTGATATACAAACATCTTTGGTATATTCTCATCAATCAGGATATTTTTGTAATCAGGCTGAATCATCTCAATCGTATCAAGTGCTGAAAGCAACAACTCAGGATTCGCATAATCATGCCCTAACAATAATTGCATTAATACTTGCCTATTTGATTCCTCATAGAGTGTGTATATCTTCCCCATCAATTGACCTATCACTCTCTCATAATTCCACACAAGAGGATTTTGGCACAAATTGAGTGTAACTTCATCATCATCTTGCCTCAATATCCTAAGTTGTTCGTTATAGGACAAATCATATTGAGTGTTATAATCTAATACTCTTTGTTCCTCGCCCATCCCTGCACCTTCAGTAGCCCCGAATGCTCGATTAGTATAGTGGATTTTTTTGTTTGATGACCCTCCTGTGTCGGCATAACCACCATACACATAAGGAGTAGTTAGATTAGTAAAATCCCACAAACCTGCCTGAGTAAAAATCGAAATCAAACCTGAACCAATACTATTAGTCCATGCCGCATTCCCTACCTTTTGGGAACTACCATCTTCTCTGATACTGTAACAAGTTCTCTCAATACCTATTCTCGGCCCTAAGTTATTTCCTGAAGCATCTCTACCCATTCCCCACCTAAGCATGAATCTTCCGATGGCTTTACTTCTATCGACTCGGAGTGAACCTTCTGCATCAAGTAAATCAGAGGCTCGATAAACCATACATATTCCATTACCTACTTTGAAGTCGTCAAAACATCCCTTCCTGTAAGAACCACCATACAATGCTTCACAAGATTGATTAGCCCATCCTCGATTGGAAGATTTGAAAATAATCTCCACAGGGTCTTGAGTGATATGAATAATGTAATCCCCTGCATCAGAAACAGGCCAACCTTCTCCTCTTTTCATATTATCCACAGGAGGTCGCCATTTATTCAATTGAACTTTGGTTTCTCTATTTTCGTAAGGTAAAGTCAAAAGAGCCTTGAGAGTAATTTCCTTACTTACAAGTTCCAACTCTCCCATATCCCCAAATTGAATCGCTTCAGGCTCATACTCTTCGGCCATTTCCTTTACTTGACTTAATTCCAACTCAGATAATTCTTGAATCATCCCTTCTATCAATCCCTTTGTTTCTTGAATATTAACTCGCATAGCCTTGAAAACAGGGGCAGAAGCCTCACCACTATCTCCTAATCTCATTATGGATGGGAATATTGCATCCTTTCCTTTGTAAGCACTTGGGATTTCATTATTTTCCAAAATCAATTTGAAAATATGGCCTTTCAACTGAGATTCAATAAGGGTATCCGTCATAATGGCGGGGGCTTCCTCAGCCTCTAAAACATCATATCCGATAAGTGATGGGTTTGATACATCTTTCAGAAGATAATACTCTATTTTCCCATCTTTATTCTCAAGCGGAACAGTTGCTTCCCGTTTGGTTAAAGGGTCAATTGAACCATACTCACTCCTTCCAATCAATTGTAAAATCTGTTCCATCCTTGCCCTTTGTTTTGAGAGAACCTTTGCATTCTTAATCTGAATCTTGTAATATCCTGTAACTTCTCTAAAAACCTTGAATCCACTTTTATCAAGATTGTCTGATTTGAAGGCAGAAATCCTCGTTTTGTGGTTCTTTCTCCACATGGTTTCAAAATCGCTACCACCTACTGACCTGTTCTTAACAGATTCCCAGGGGATTCCTCCGTATTCAGTAGAATCATGTCCATTCCTGTTCCAATTACTATTCGGGCTTCCCGGAAACTCATTGAACTCTTCGACACTTTTCCGAAACCAATATTCTGTCTTTTGGTCGAGAGTTTTTACACCTTCGGGGAAGTCATAGTTAGGGTCATCAGGATATATCTCTGCTTCCTGAATAATAGGAATGACTTCAACACTCTTTTCAGCCATATCGAATCTTTATTCTCTTTGATATTTAATGGTGTTGGTTATTTCACTCGATAGAAAATCGTGGCCTCTCGCCCTTTTTTCACAACTTTAATGTCGGGGTCGCACCGAAACTTAACTGCGATAGCCTTTTTGGTAGGAACTTCTCTCCTCCCCATAGTCAGCATTCGGTCAATAATTTGGTCGGCCGTAATGCCCTCTCCAATCGTAATTACCGATTTGGCCGCTTCAAAGTTAGTAGGTTTTGTTCTCATAATACCACACTCACAATCGGGGGGCTACCCATGCCTTCAAACTCATTCCCGTTTTAGTATTCCACCTAAACTCCACAGGTGCGTTCTGTTTCCCTTGTATCAAAATCATCCCTTCTGAGGTGGAGGTGGCTTTACTGATTTCCTCAACTGAAAAAGAAGTCATAGAAATATAATCTATGGGGGATAAGTTCACATCTTCAGAATCAAGATTAATTTGAACTGTTCCCTCATCAGTTTCAGAGGATAATACAAATCTATTATCTGTAATCACATCTACCATCCCTCCCTTTACATTGGAGGCTTTCAAAAATGATTTTAGATTATCAGATTCTAATTCCGCAGAAAATAGGTGGGCTACCTTAATCTCAGGAATCGCATTCATCAAATCCGACCTAATCAATCTGATTGTCCTCTGAATCCCCTTCCCTGTTGTTGTAACTCGATTCATACCTTCTACATATTCAAAATCCAAATAATCCTTCTTCACTAATGTTTTGGTTATATCTTTCAACCGTGAAATAACTACTCCCAATCGTATTTGCCCAAGATTATTATGTTGTGAAGGAGTAAAATCATACTCCTCAAATTGTGGGGGTTCGACCATCAATTCCACAACCCTTGCATGGAGTGGGTCGGCAACTCTCACAAATAATCCATATTTATCAAAGACAAATACGGCTTGCTCATCAGTATTCTCAATCGCTTTGACTATTTCCTTTGCTAAAGATGCACTCATCTTCAGTTTAATCTTCCCTGATTTTTCAGACACATTCTCAGTTTCACTATCATTTAGCCCCATAATTGCTAATTATTGTTTTGAGGTATTTAACTATTGCCCTTATGACTTCCCTTCTCTACGATTATTTCTCTTTCGCCACCGATTATTTCCCAATACCTATCAATGAAAATCTTTATTTTATCCACATTAGTATGCCATCTCTTATTTTCCTCATCGAGTTCCTTAGCCCTTTCTACATTATTAATGAAGTCAGGCAAACTATCAAAAAAGTCATAGAGGGTCTTTGACCTATCAATGGTAATACCCGGTATCATACTCATAATATTGTGATACTTATTTCTTGAAGATTTTAGAACAGTTGTCTTTCTAATTAGGTGCATAAACTTCCCCTCTTCAACTCTTTTGGATAAATAATTCAAATAAGAACAAGTATCTTTCTTCGATGAGGTGTAAATCACAGGAATCGCTTCAAGCGACATTCTATTGAGGAACTTTTGAAGAGAATCAATTTGATGAAATTGTTTATTTCTCCATAATCTTGAACTTTGTTTGTTGCCTTCGATAAGGAGAACATAATCTTCATGGTTTTCCAATATTCTTGAAATCTGTTCTTCAAGCCTTTTTTGCATCCAAGAGTTATAGGCATCATCCCATGTTTTCCGTTCCACAACTATTCTTCTTTCGCCTATCTCTATCCAAAAATCCCCTTCAGGCAGAGGTTTTATTTCACATTCTAAATTATTTCCAAAATAGGAAGGTTCATTAGAGTCCACGCTGAGAACCATACTCACTATCTATGATTTTTCCTACTTAACTGATTTGGAAAATCTCTTACTCAAATCACCATACAACTTAGTGAATGTTTTATTTTTACTTTCCAAATAATAGGCAAGACCACCAATAGCAAGAAGTGATAAACTTAGGACTGCAATATTTTCTGTATTTGTTTCATTATTTTGATTAGAAAGTTCTTGTGTCCCTCCCTTTACATGAGTTTCATCCTCTTTTTGTGCAAGTGCTTCTTCATCTCCTCTCGACATCCCACTCTCTGTGGAAGTAGATGTAGTTGTATTTTGTTCACCATTAGAGTTATTTTCTTCTTGAATATTTCCCCCATTATTAGTAGAGGTAGAATCAGGATTTTCTTGAACGATGGTAATTTCGTTAGTTCCACTTGAATTGTTATCAGTTGATACAATTGTGAGGGGTTCAGATATAGGCTGACCTGCTATTCCACTATTGGTATCTAAACCATCGGGATTGATTTCCCAATCATACTCAATTTGGTATCTCGGTTGCACTTGAACTGCATTTCCAACTGTTGAAGTTCTTGGTGTGGCTACCGCCACCGTAGGGGCTTGGAAAACACTAATCGCAGGTTTCCTAATCCCAAGTCCTCTAAAATCAATGGTGTTATTTCCAAACGACATAAAGTTCACTTCATGCTTCTGATACATAAAGTTTCAGATTATTCTTATTCATTAGAATCTAAGAGATTAGGGGCAACATAGTGATAACCACCGTATGCCCCCATAAGGCAAAACCCTATTGTTATCATCAAATCTAAAATGTCTATTTTCTTTGGTTCTAAGGTTTCACTCTTTTTCAATTCAGGTGGCTCTTGTAGTCCGATAACTCCACACCCTAATCGTTTCCCTGCATTCCCCGTTTTCAAAGATTCTTCATCTCCACCTAATCCTAAATCATCTCTATCGGCATGAACAATAATCATTCTTCCTACAATACAATTTTTTTCTCCCATTATCAGAGAGATACTTTCAGTAGTAATCCTTCCTTCAGCCAAATCATCCTTAGAATCAATATTGCCTAAATCTCCTAAATGTCTTACCTTAGAGGATAATCCACCATGTTCTTTTCCATCAGGATTGAAGTGAGCGCAAGCAGATTCACAACCATCAGTCAAATCACCATATTCATGTATGTGAAATCCATGTTCCCCATCACTCAGACCTTTTATCGAGTAATCAATATGAAGTTGTTTTCCTTGTTGAATGAAATGCACAACACCTGAAACATTGTTATCGTTAGGGGCGATAACGGCTACGGCATAATCACTCATATTTGGCGATTACTTTTCTGATACATAAAAGGTCGGTTAGACGATTTGCTTGAATAGATATTCTGCGTGATGGCTAAGAGGTTCAGTCATACTCAATGCTTCCCTAATAGTCATCCATTTGTATTCATCATGTTCTTCAGATAATTGCACATTGTTTTCACCTTCAATAATGGCAGTAAAACCATGATATATTTTTTTCATATTGTGGTCGATATGAGGGTCGAGTTGTTTGATAACTTTAACCACCAATCCCGATTCTTCTTCTGTTTCGGTTCGGGCAGTATCCATAGGAGTTTCATTATCCTCTTGTTTCCCACCGGGCAATTCGTAGAGTCCATGTTTAGATGTTTCTAATTTAGACCTTCTCAAAAGTAAGACCTTATCTTCATCGAAAACTACACACCCTGCGGCATTTCTGTATTGTTCCATATTACAGGGGATACTCTTCACATTCTTAAACATTTCTCCACCCCTACCCCTAACCCTTAAATAGATGAACATAAACCGCACCTCATGGGAAAATTACTCTCCGACCACCAAGAATCTGATTGTTTTTCATACAATAGAACATGGGAAGATATTGAAAGTATGCTCGATAAGGCGGAAAGACAATTAAATCATCATTCTATTGGCATGAATAATTGTAGGCCAAAATCTAAAGATTGGTGGTATCACGCTCGGAACTTCAAGGCCATGCAAGGTGTTGTGAAAACGCTAAGATGGACTTTGGGAGATAAAGATGTGGAACATCCATTAGAATGATTATTCATCAAGGCTGATGCCTGAATCCCAAGTGATAACATCATTCCCATTACATTCAAATATTTGAAAGCCTTGTCCTTCAATCATTTGTTTAAGAGTCATGTTTATTCCCGCACCTACACATGATGAAAAATCAAAGAAATCTACATCTAACCATTCTGTTCCCTCATGTATTTGAAGTTCATTCAAATTGTAAGCGAATACTTCACCAAACAAGAGGTCATGCTTAGAGAAATCATATACTTCCTCATCCCGCTTCATAATGAACTCATTGATTCCGAGTGAAAGATTTTCTATATCTTCTCTACTCATTTGATTCAATAAGTGTTTGTGGGGTTGTAATATTTGGAAAAAAATTGATTCTAATTCAATCATGTTCCATATCCTCCCAATTATCAGGTTGCATTCCGCTTGCTTTCAAATCAAGGTATTTTTGATAATCTTCGTCATCTTCACTATTAACCTTCTCATTCATTAGTGTAATTGTATGGTTACTCCGAAACAAATATCCTAACATAGCAAAATCCTTCAATAAATTGTGAACTCCCTTGTGTTCTAAATCTCCTCCTATTGAAGTCATTTCGATATATTCATTCAAGGTTTCTTCACAAATTAACAAATCCATAATTAGACCTCCTCCACACCAAGTTTCAACCATGCAGTTTTATCCACAGGAATATTGAAAAACATTTCACCCTTTGGGACAAACTTATTGGGAACTTCCTTCAATTCACCATATTCATTTACAGTTCTATCAGAAAATACAATCGCCCCTCCTAAGTCAGAACTAAAGATTACAAAATGAGTGGGTTGTTCCATGTTGAGATATTTTTCCTTCCGTTGAGGTAAGTGAATCGTTTCATAGGGGAACTCTTTCATTCCCTTTTTCCAATTATGCTTAACTTCTACTTCTACATTCATCAAATGCGTATTCTCTCTCCACCCTTCTCTATCTACTGTATATCTTGTTTTGGAATCTTTGAACTCATCTACGCCAAAGTGGTGTCTTAATTTTTCCACAGTAATCCTCGCAAGGTCATCATTATCTTCAAAAAGCCGTTTGCTAAATCTTTTTCTAACCGACATCAACCAATCATCTCCGTATGACCTATTTAATACTGATGGAAAGGAAGTTTAGAAATGGATTTCCATTTTTTCACCATGATTAAGTCCTCAGCATTTAGGATTTCAGGAGGGAAATCTTCAATTCTCCCATACTCAGTTAAATACTTTGCGGCAGTTTTCAGCCCAACCCCTTTAATGCCCGGAATATTGTCTGATTTATCTCCCGCCAATGCCTTCAAATCAAGATATTGTTCAGGTTCAACACCATGTTCCTCTAAGAACATTTTTTTAGTTATCAAGTTAGTAAAATCATGGATTTCAACATTAGGCATACACATTAATTGGAGTAAATCTTTGTCTTTACTCATTACAATAATATCTTCACTCTCAGGCGCATTCAAACAGTATTCCCCAATCAAGTCATCAGCCTCCATATTTTCATCATACAAGGCTTTCCATCCTAACACCAACGCATCAGGATTGTGTAATGTTTTTTTGATTCTTTCTCTCACATCTATTCCTTTATGTTCCGTAGCCAAAACCCCACCCCTCCGATTCTGTTTGTATTCAGGATAAACTGCCCCTCTTGGCCTTCGACCATAGATACCATCATAGCAAACTATAATTTCACTCACGAATCCGAGTTCATTGATTTTCATTTGTAGGTATCCCAAATCGTAGGAAAATAATCTGTGGAGGTGATTATCTCTTTCTTCTTTAGAAATCAGGTGTTTTTTTCCTTGTTCCCACCAATACTTCATATTTTTTCTTCGTGGGTTCTTCCACCAATGTTTTTCAAATCGGCCAACAAAGTATCCTCCGTCAATTAACAATGTCGCCATCAGAGAGAAATCAATGTTCACTCTATTAAATGTTTGCCGAACACTTCTTGTTCCTTCCTACTCATTTCGTAGGTTTTTACTTTGAATCATCAAACCCTTCGTAGTGATTGCATATCCACACCCACAATCGTAGGTATCATTTACTAATTTGATTTCCCTTGTCTTTCGACAAGAGGAACAAACAGGACAAGCAATTTTTAGTGGAAACTCATTCGGTGTAGTAGTCATTGGCATCAGCACTATCATTCTTCTTTTCAGCCTGAGCATCATCCTTAGAAGAATCAATCTCGATAGAAATGATTTCATCCTTTTCTTCTTGAAGGTCAGTAATATCTTGGATTTTAACCTTGTAAATCCTACCATCCTTCTTCAGCGTAATTATTGCTACTTCATTTACATCCATCTTTGGGGCTTGTTCTCCTAATGAACCGAATGCCGCATTCATAATGTCTTGATGCCTTTTCATCCAATCTGATTCATAGTTATTCCAAATTGCATGGTTAGGCCATATTCCAAATCTGTATCTTTTCATTTTACCAATCTCCGCCTTTCAGCATTACACCTTCCTTTAATCACCCTAATAAGGCTTTCGTCAGGCGGGATATGAAAATGATACATCAGGCCCTTTGAGTGCGAGAATCCTGACTGCTACATTATTTCCTTCTGCCTCAATTGCAGGGTTCTTACTATTGGCAACCAATATTCGTGTTTCTCCTGTTCCTAAATCCTTAACTCTAACTTTTAATTCCCAATCATTATTTGTGATAATGTAGAATCCATCCCCTTCGGCAAGGACTACAACATTACCTTGAGCATCCCAACTTCCTCCAATGGAGAAATTAGCCTTGAGCGCACCATAAGGGTCGGAATCCAAAAGTTCCTTCAAAGATATTTTCGTTTTTTCTTCAGCCTTGAGGTTGAACACAAGATGATTGAAAGGGTCGTGGCCGAATACCAACTTAATCACCTAATTTACCTAATTTCTTTTTCAACATTTTATACCTTGTCCTGTAATAAAGAGCCAAAACTCCCACTAAGCCAAAGGCGATAGCAGTATATTTTTCCACATTTACATCAAGGTTAAATCCATCACTTTTCAATTTCATTATTTTTTTCCTCCTAAAACAAATCTTGCCATAATCAAGAGTGCTAAACCTGCCCCCATCATTTCCCAGGGAAGGTCTTTGATTCCCGTTACAAATCTACTTGCGATGCCTTGTTCACACACCCCATCATCATTTAATCCATAACCTTCTTTACAATCTCCACAAGCCCCTACATCTGTAAGATTCCTGTTTGGGTCATCACAAGAATATGTGCATAAGGAACTATCATAATAATCAGCATCTTCTGAAAAATTATCTGCATCTGCATCCCCACACCCGACAGTAAATGGGCCTTGCGTTTCATCGACCCAATAGTGTTCACCATATTCTACAAAAGGCTCATCACAACCATCTTCCAAATAACTTATCCTCTCAGGTAGTTCGGAATCTCGCACCTTTTTTGATGTATAATGATGTTGTGAAAATATTGAACTACCACCGCCACAATTATCCGTGAACTTAGAGTCCATGCTCACCTGAAAATTACCTGAACCTCCTCTTGCATACACAATTCGATGTAGGAAATCCCCTGCGGCCAACTCTTTTGGTGCATTAGTGATATACCCATTCTCATTTATTCTTTCATCTGAACTCAGAGTAGGTAGTTCTTCACCATCACTCTGATATGAAACTACTGATGCAGGTTGAGTTGTAGCACCCCTCATAGGTATGGGGCTTGAACTTACTCTCCAATTTGGTAAATCCCAACTCTGATTTCCGAACACCATACTCATCTAATCAACCATGCTGATAGATAAAGATGATGGTTTGGGTGATTGATTATTCATCATATTTAAGGATTGCGAGTAAGAGGTCTTTTTTCCGATGATTTCTATGCTTTTTTAGGCTCATTTTTTTTGCCCTCAAAACTCGCCTCTTTTTTCGGCACGATTTTTTTGAATAATTTAGAGAATAAAGATGACCTTTCTTCTACCTTGTATGCCCCATATCCAATAACTAATATGCCAATTCCTAACAACCCTTTATTGAGAATATCCTTGAAACCACTCCCGAAGCCGATACTGACGGTATTCTTACTTTGGGAACTAACCACAGGAACAGTAGTGGCGGATACTTCATCATCCTCCTCATCTTCTTCTTCGTCA
>MDSV01003419.1_pt1 | contig 58571 bp, 42 predicted proteins | sample 810851 | NCBI WGS metagenome assembly MDSV01 (sample SAMN05326640, study PRJNA326480) | marine metagenome | isolation source: seawater | place: Atlantic Ocean: North East | collected 2012
AACCTGCTGCAGCGATTCGTTTAGTTGCCACCAGTGGGTTTTCAATCGGCTCAAGCGTGGATGGTTTTGCCATCGACTAGTAAGACGCCCTGCCCAGATGCGGATGCGGTCCGGTTTCCGCAAAAGAAGCCCGATGCCCAAAACCATAGCCGCAATCAAGCTCAGCAGAATAATTGCGAGGATATACCAGTTTACAAATGCTACCGAGACAGATGTCAGCAGAACAAGCACTGCTAATAACAGCACAGAAAAATTAATACTCAGCTCATAGTAGCGATCTAGACCGACAGCTAGGATAGCGGCAGGGCCAGGCACTGAATATCTCTGCCACAACCAATATACTTGCAATGGCTCTCCACCGAATTGCGGGCCAGGTGTCACAAAACTAATTAACTGCCCAGCCTGGCGAACACGGAACAACTGAGAAAATTTACACGACAGTTCAATGGCTTTTGTCAGTATCAACCAACGCCATACGAGAACTGTTATAATAGAAAAATTAATAAAAATCCATGCTAGCCACTGAAAAATATCTAGCGACGAAATCGCCTGTAGCATAGCCTCAATTGGCAATCGCGTCAGAATCCAGACCACCAACCCTATTGATGCTAGCCAGATCAAGTAACGGTAAATATTAGTAGGGTATTTCAAGTGCCATCGTACCGATTGATCCAATAATCATCTTCTTGCCACAGGCTAAATCTCCCAGTACCTACAAGAAGTAACCAAACCAAACTACAGAATAGTACATAGTCCACCGCCAGCAGCGGATTCGTGATGTAGTACCAACCAAGCAGACCAATCAAGAGCAGGCTAAAATAGCGCCCAGCAATCCCCAGCAACACCATGGACGATGTCAGGATAAATCCACCGATTATAACGTTGTTCATCCAAGGAACAGCCCTCAGAGGTGGCAGCCCAGATTGCAACAAAGACATTATCAGCGTAACCACGACGACAACTCGCAGGGTTGGCTGCAGCACTGTCTGGCTGAAAACAGTAAGTCGCTGGAGCAGGTTATTTGCCGCTTCTGCCTCCCGGTTAACGCGCCCGCTAACAATCAGCCAATCGAGGAAAAATCCTATTAATGCAGGCAACATGAAGGCAAATCCAGCAATTACAGTTATTGGCGGATAGAAGACGGGCCATAGAGCTACGACCAGAAAGCCCATCTGAAAACCAGCCCAAGCACGTCGATGGATAGACGGCGGCAAAGGGTGAACCGGCTGGCCTCGCCTCTTGCGCAAAAGTATCCCACCGTGAAAAAAATAATATGCAATACCAAGCAACAGGTAGGTCCAATGCACCTGTCCATAGTTAAATGCTAATAGAGAAGCGACCGCTAAACCAAGTGCATCAGATACGGTATCCAGTTCGCTGCCAAGTATGCTCCCGTGTTTAGTTCGCCGCGCCACATAACCGTCAACTCGATCAAGTATAGCGGCACAGAAATACAACATGCCTGGCAACCAAGACAATATGGTTCCTCCGGGCCAGGGCTGAAACAAGAAGCCCGCTACGCTAGCAATCAGCAAGGCCCGCAGCAAGGTAAGTCGATTGGCCAAGCCTAGCTCTTTATAAAGCGGCGCCTCTAGGTCCGAACGGTTCAGTGGTAGCCGCCTTCCGGCCTGATAGCAAATAAACGCCCAGAATGGTCCGGCCTGGAGCAGCCATTGCAGTGCTGCCTGCCAATGCCAGATCACGCCCAGTAAAATACTCATGGTTGCGAGCAAAACCACCCCCCACCAAATAAGACGATAGAACTCGTGCTTAAGTGCTTCACTGACAGAGGCTTGGATTAGAGCTTTTAAGGTGGCAGACATCGGGCAACAATACGATTGCTGTCTTTATTAATCAATCAGGAAAACAAAGAAGTCTGATTAAAAATACTGCAAATTGACAATCTCTTACTCCAATTTACTCCACTCGCACCCGCCTATAGCCACCAACTTATGCACTAAAATAGCAATAGATGATAGATATCACTTCTAGGTTCGGCTCGGGAAGAAAATCATTAAGCTGTTTGAATTTGTAATCATCACATACTTGCTCTTGGACGCACTCTCCAATTATCCTGTTAGCTTAAATACGCGGCAGTAGTAGTCACTAAGAAATCTCTGTCCCTTTAAGCCTTAACTGCGTTACTTTTAGTCAAATACACTTTAATAAGTTTTCGGAATAGTGTCTTGAAACAATTTTTACCCCTCTTTTTCTTGTTGTTCAGCCTACTGTCTGCAAATATCTATGGCGCTGACAACGTAGTGCTGATCACTTTCGATGGATTACGATGGCAGGAGGTATTTAGTGGAATCGATGAGAATTTGGCCACGCTCCAAGATTACTCTCCGCAGTCCGATCGATTAATGCAGCGCTTCTGGAACGAAAGCCCCAATGATCGTGCCGAAGCACTATTGCCATTTATTCATCAAACTGTTTTCACCCAAGGGAGCTATGCCGGCAATCGGCGAGATAACTCTTGCGCGGCCGTCAGCAATGATTGGTATTTTTCTTATCCTGGCTACTCTGAAATTCTTACTGGTGTCGTTAATCCTTATATTGATTCGAACAATAAAGTTCCAAACACTGAAGCCACCTTTCTTGAATTACTAGAAAGAAATAGTTTATACAGCAAGCGAACAGCTGCCTTTGCTTCTTGGGATGTATTTCCATTCATTTTCAATGTGGAAAGAAGTGCTGTGCACGTCAATGCTTTTTCAACTGAAGCCAATCCGGCTGACAATCACGAAATATTTTTAAATAAACTACAGAATGATATACCTACACCCTGGTCGACTGTGCGCAATGATGCTTTTACACATCAATATGCTCTATCTTATTTACGCCGAGAAAAACCAAAAGTGCTCTTCATTAGTTACGGTGAAACCGACGATTTTGCCCATGACGGAAAGTACGATGAATACATTTTCGCTGCCAACAGGACAGATGGTTTTATAAAGGAAATATGGTCAACATTACAATCTATCGATCAGTATCGCGACAACACTGTGCTATTCATAACAGTTGATCATGGTCGTGGAGAAGAGCCTCTCCAATCATGGATGCACCATTCAAGCCTTCAAGCAACTACAAGAGCGAATAGTGGATTGGCGCAGTATACCGAAGGCATTGTTGGCTCGGAGGCAACCTGGTTCGCAGTTATGGGCCCCGGAGTCGCCAGGAACGGGCAAATTCAGACTGAGGAGGGCTGTATAACTTCTAACAGAATTGCCGCCACATTAATGGAATTTTTAGGCGAGGACTATCGAGATTACAATCCTGCTATGGGAGCGCCAATTCAAGTTCTTTTTGACTAAGTATTTCTTGTCACGGAGTATAAGTTTTTATTCTTAAGTCCTGCTATCTAATGCAGCTATCTATTTCTTCAATGCAATTACTGCAGCTGCAGCAATAGCTAGCTCGTAAATGATCGCTCCGTAAGTATAGCCAGTCACTGGATCTGGTATCACTATGAACGTATAGAAACGAGCCAGCCCCAAAAAGCCAACTGCAATAGCAAGCAATGCCAAACCAGAACGGTAAAAGTCTGCGTTTAGTGCGGCTATCAGGCAGAATAGTCCAATGCCTATCTGCAAACCTCCATAAGTTGCAGCAATTTCAGCAATACCATCACCATTGAGCATCCCAAGACTGCCAAAATCTGCGGGTATTTGTGGGAAGAAAAAGCCAACCAGACCATAGGTAGTAAAAGTGAGTATAGAAATCCAAAGTACCGTTTTTCCCAGAATCATTTGAGCCTCTTCATTCATAATCGGACTGTAACTGGGGTCTGCCCTGCAGACCCCAGCCGCATACAACTTTCATCTGTATCATACTAGTTTAACTTCTAATATTGATACGTAAATTCCATTCCGAAGAGGCGGGGTACCGTATTACCTGAGCTGTGTCTAAAAAATTCAGCTTCCCCTGCACGAAGAACCTGAAGATTACCAACATCATCAAATACATTGTTGACAAAAGCACTGATTACCCAATTGCCATTTGATGAAGTATAAGTACCTCGCAGGTCAAGGCGATCATACCCATCAGCTTTTTCATCGTCGGACTCAAAGGGTGAGTAAAAGACTTCATCAATCCAACTATACAATCCAAAAAATTCGAGTTGTGCTCCGGCATTTAGAGGAATGTTATAACTTGCCCAAGCTGTCGCCTTTCCTTCAGGTACCTGGATAAGCTGGTTGCCTTTAATGTCCTGGGTTAATTGTTCAAAATCAGGGTACAGAGAGCCCGGAATATTGCGATCAGACGTATCAGAAAACCGCAGAGTTTCCGTATATTCGCTGGGATTAAAACTAAAGTTTCCACCAAGAGCTAGAGAAGCAGTGGGGTAATAAACCAGCTCTGCTTCTACACCTAGAACTTCGGCACCAGGTGCTTCAAGCACCGAGGTCGACGTACCGCCTAGGAGTGATACTTCTCGACCCACTGTGTGAATAGTGTCGTAATCGTACAAATAGAACGAACCATTAAGTTGCAAAGTATTGTCGAGCCACTGAGTCTTATAGCCAATTTCGTAGGCCAACAATTCCTCCGGGTCATAGGTGCTGGTCTGGCTAAAGAACACAAGATTAAACCCGCCGGAACGGTAACCAGAAGTTGCCGAGAAGTACATCATGGCATTGTCACTAACATCCCAGTCTAGATTTATCCGCCCAGTAACTTTTTCATCTTTTCGTTGGAAGGGCCTATAAACGCTCAAAGCGAATGGCACCCCACCGTTAGTGACTTTTTCAGTTGGCTTGATGATTCTGCCGGTACCGTCATCTACCAGGCCCCCATTGGCTCTGTTTAGCGCTGCTAAACCACCATAGAGCCCAACGAAACTATCACCACCAGTTTCGGAATAGCGGTATAAGTTTTCCTCAGCATCCACGTCATCCCATGCATAACGAAGACCAAAGGTTAGGGTAAAAACATCACTAATATCCCATACGCCTTGTGTATAGGCTGCAAATGCGGTTCGTTTTGTTTGGGTCCCATAGAGCAAATCACTACCCATCGTAGAAGGTCCGTGAGTTACATTTAAATCGGGATTAGTACCGTTATCCCCATACCACTGAGATAGATACAAATTGTTGCCACCATTGTTTGCTTGGCAGGAAGCTGCTGGAGAGGAAACATTACAAGATTGCTTAGCACTATAGAGTGTAGCCATTGGATTAAAGCCTAAAAGGTACGATGCTGGAGTACCTGCAGGTATCCCAGTTGCAGCTGACATACCCGCGCTAAGCGCGGTATTGTCTACGTATGGGTCGATGAAACGTCTTTCTCCGACAGAGGAATAAAAATCACCACGCTGATCAATGGTAGCATCGTACCAAAAAAGCCCTGAAGTAAATGACACAGTATCACTTACATCGTAGAACGCTTGTAGCTCATGAGAGCTATACTCGGCTTCATGGTTTACATAAAACTGACGATCGTGAAACTGACTTGCAGTGTTATCATCATCAGTTGTGCGTTCATAGGTTAAGCGGTTGAAGCCATATAGATACTTTAATTCAACGCGATCATTTACATCCCAGCTAATATTAAACTGAGTACCTTGTTGACGAAATTCTTCTCGGTTCAAACCGTTAGTTGCTGCACAGACATCATCTCCTTTGATGTCTCCAGGAAATACACATTCATTATATCTAGCAGCACTTGAGTCAGAAGTATTGTTGAACCCGTCCAATGAAGCAGCCGCATTTTGAGTCCCGTCAAAATCACCGAAATCGATGCCTGGTCGCACCCGCTGTGTCTGATCAATTGCACCAGTAACTGGATTAGTAAAATTAATAATAGGTTGGCTCTGATCATAAAAACTATTCTGATCATAGTTTGCGGGGTCAATATTGGCAGTATCGATAAAACGGTAGCCCGGTGTAAGCCAGGTATTGCGCGACCCGCGCCCTTCTTCATTTAGCACTACCAGACCACCACCATTAGCCCCGCCAAAAGACCGGTCGATATCCATAAAGTTTTGCCTAAAATTAACTTCTATATCGTCCCGCGGTGTCCATTTGAATTGGGCAGCAGCATTCTCGGTGCCAAGACCATCGAGGTCCCCACCTCCCAAATCGTCTACAACACCATCACGATCGCGAACGCTAAAGTTAATTCGGCCAGCCAATTGGTCTTCAATAAGCGAACCATTTAACATGCCGTAATATTCGTTTGTCCCATAGTTACCTATTATGGATTTGAGAGATGAATCAAATTCGTGAGAAGGTTCATTATAAAGAATATTAATGGCACCACCGACGGCATTTCGCCCATATAATGTGCCCTGTGGTCCACGCAAAACCTCAACTCGCTCCACGTCCCAGAAGGTTGCTGCAGTTGCTGTAAGTAGATCCTCAGAATAAATGCCGTTCATATAAGTCGCGACACCAGGATCACCTCCTAATGCGCGAAAATTCCGCCCAACACCCCGCACCGTAGCATCATAAGGTTGAATGGTAGTTCCTGGTACGAAATTCTGCAGGTCTTCCTGATTTCGAATCCCAAAGTCTTCTAGATTTTCAGCGGTCAGTGCGGTAATAGAAATGGAAGTATCTTGTATCGATGCTTCTCTTCGTTCTGCCGTTACAGTGACCTCTTCAATCCTCCTTACATCGGTTTCTTCACTATTGGCCTCCTGTCCGAAGACAAGCGCAGGCGTGTATGTTGAGCAAAAAAGCGCGGATGCACCAAGCAATCGTAAAGCTCCCGTGTGTATGTATTTCATTGTAGCTATCTCCTAATTTTTGCATTTATACGACAAATTCAGAGCACTCGGCTCCAGACTGATTAGCGCGCTAATCAGCCGAAAACGAAAAGTACATCGATAAAATGGAATATCTGGCTCGCTTAAAACTCAACAAATAGTTAAGAAATAAACTGGCTTGAAATTCAGGAAAATACTACATTAGGAATCTTAACTGACACGGCACCACTGTCAGCAGAGAGCAGCTGCCGCATAAAACTCGTGACTTCAACAATCCTCAAGCAAAGCACCCATTTGAACTAATCCTCGGGCTAATGGGTTATTTAGCCGAAGGTTTCCCTTTTCTAAATCTGAAATTAGCACAGGAAATTTCGAATAGCACTAAGTTAGTTTGATTTAATTTCAGGGTCGTGCCTAATATCTAATTATTGTCGAAGGGGCTTAAAGATGAAGCAAATAAAAACTGGTTTACTTATTGTGATCGCACTCTTGGTCGTAACTCTCGTCACACTTAGGGTGACTGGGCTTGAGCCTCGATATATTGACCCCCGGACTCCTGCGTTTGCAGAGAGCAATCGAACCACTGGTCCTGGCTTGTGGCTCACTGGCGAAGTGATAAATGAAGCCGTAACTAATTGGGACTTTATCAATCAAGTAAATCATCCAGTGCGGGGCAACTCCATTATGCTGGAAACTCAAACCTGGTACGGAATCCCTCACTCTGTCACCGTAAATGCAGTTCCTCGCGGGGCTGAACTGTACCTCAGTGGCAGCGCCCAGGGCGACAGGCTGGAAGCAGGTTTCCCAAAAAATAAAGCATGGTGGGCGAACATCGAACGGGATCCGCGCATACGCATGAAGATCGATGGGAAGGTTTATGAAGCGACGGTCGCCTTAGTACAAGATAGAAACGAGGTGTCCCAATTAATTGGGAGAAATCCTGTAACCACAAGTATTGATGAAAATGGACAAGAGCGGATAACCGGGGTGAGACATTATTGGCGCGTATTCCAGCGAAATATTCCGGAGTATGGCGACGGTTCATTATAAAGTCTTGTAAATTACAATTTCAAAATTCAAACCCAATGCGCATAGCGCTGTTATCGCGTGAAATTGGTGAGATCGTGAATCGTATTGCAGTACTGGAGACTATCACTACTGATTGAAATTACCCGACGAATGGAAAATGTGCTACCGCGAGCCAACTGAAAGTTGTTCGCAGGAACTTGGGTAAGCGGATTGAAATAAATTGCCTATTCGCGTACTAATCTCGCCTGAATCACTTATTGGGTTTTGTGTATTCAACTCAAAACCGTTATTCGTATCTATCACATTGAGTGAAAACAAACTGTCTTTGGGATCTGGCACTAATCCATATCGAAGATCTGCATATTGATAAACTGTATTACCTTCCTCTTCCACCAGTGACTTATGCAACCAACCCATTGCAAACCATTCAAATATTTCCACTTCCCGTAAATTATTCACTGCGTCGAAAGCCGATAACGGAGATTGTTCTGCTTTGCCCCATTCAATAGTGCAGGGACGCCACATAGAAATGTAACCAACCCAGTCTGCCGTTGGTGTGCGCGCTACTATTCGGCGGTAGTGAACTTGGAGAAAGGTGGGAAAGGACTCTACCTCAACCTCTTGTATTCCCAAGCTTGCCAACTGCTGCTTAGCTTCCTCTTTTGCTGTGCTGCCTAAATACCAACCATAGATTAAATAAGAAGTAGTCACTAACAAGCAAGTAACACCTATGAGAAAAATCTTTGCTTTATATCGGTAACGCCATGCGAGATAAACAGCCACAAACAATGGCAAGGTATAAAGCGGATCTATAATTGGCATGGCAAATAATGCGAACCGCTTATCAGAGAAAGGTAATAATAACTGCGTGCCGTAAGGTGTTAATACATCTAGCAGAGGATGGGACAAAATTGCCAGAAACATTGCCAACATCCAATACTTCAAGCGCGCTCGAGCTAGTAATTCACTAAACTGCCAGCACTCATATTTGTAAAGCAAAAAGCCCAATAGCGGACCCATTACTGGCGCAAAGAACAATGAATGAGTTATGCCACGATGTATTTGTAAATTATGAAAATAGTCTTTAGCAAAAAACACGTCTATATCAGGCATTGCACCTGCAAAAGCCCCAGCAACTACAACTCTAAATCCTAACTTGTGTTGCGCACTAGCCTGAGCTACAACAGCTCCTAGCGCAGCTTGAGAAAATGGATCCATAGATTATTATTCTGCTAGGTCAATCGTATCAATTTAATTCGAACTCTAATCGCGCAACTTTTACTTGGGGTGTTTCACCGACATCTGTCCAAGTGACAAACACTGAATCACCCACGCTCTCAATTATAGGGAATCCACTGCGCCGAGATGCACTAGTTTTTGCAACCACGCTGGTGTGCAATAAAACCCCTTGGGAACTAAATAATGAAAGCATAATCTTAGCGTGCGCTTCAGTAATATCTATCCAACTAACCGCAATAGCGCCGGCTTTCAATATAGCTGTATCAACTCGGCCATTAGTTTCAGGGCTTGCGATAACTATTGGTTCAGAAAAAGTATCACCGCTGTCCGAGGACAATGCTAACTGCACCTTGGGCGTGTCTTCTTTTGCAGTAAACCAAGCAACGGCTACTTGATCATCTTTGGCAGAAACTGCAGGTCCGTTTACAGGGCAACCATTTATCTGCCATTTATCATCGTGAATTGTGCGCGGTTTTGTCCACTCGCGAGAGGAATAACGAACCATGGAGATGTCGCGAATCTCATCGCTTGAGCGGTCGCGATAAACCACTAGTGGGCCTTTTGCTGTCATAGCAGTGCTAGTTTGGCAACAATCACAAACTCTGTGGTCTATTTCCCATTCGCTGAGTGTTTCTCCTAAACTATCAAAAATACCTGCGCGCAAGGTCATCTCACCATATTCTTCACCAGCCTTCGTATTACGCCCGTCAAGCCAGGTGATTAGCGTGTTTGTCTCGCCTTGCTCACTAATCGGCAACATTGAAACAAAGCCATGTTCCGCACTAACACCGTCAGTATGAATAACTCGTTTTTCACTCCACATACGATTTTTCTCATCATAGAATCTAGCTTCGATGTCATAATCGTAAGCGCCATCATCACTAATTCGCAACCAGTGCGCCGCCATGTTGCCATTGCTTACAGACAACATTGGAAAATCAGCCCAGTTAATAAACCAATCAGCGCCCTCACCGATCACTATGGGATTGCTCCACCCAGTATCCATCAGTTTTGAATAGACCAACTGTGCTAATTCATTATCCTGATTAACCCAGGATAAATACACCTGCCCTGCTTCATCGCGCACTAGACGGGACAAACTGCTGTTAGAAGGTGCCGGTGATGCGAGCAATTCAAGAGAAACGCTAATTGAATTTGCAGACGCAGCAATTACCGCGCTGCAAAAACCGCTAGAAAATAATATCCCAAGGAGAAAGCATGCTTTGAAATTACTAATTAATTTTTGCATAAGTGACTTCCAAAGCTTAATTAATCTGAACCGCGATGCCCAGCTCAGCGAGCTGATTTAAAATATCTTCTCTCGATTGCAAGCCGATTAACTTAGCTACGACTTCATTAGTTGGTGAAAGCAAATAAGTAGTTGGCATGACATCGGGCGCGCGAAGCGCTAGCTCCTCAACCTCTTCTATTGTTAGGGTAGGAAATTCGACACCTAGCTCTTCCGCAATATCTAAAGTGATATCCCGTGGATCTTCATCAAAATTGATACCAACAATACTTACATTACTTGCTTTCAAATCATTGAACAAAGCATTGAACATAGGAATCTCAACGCGGCAGGGAGCACACCATTCAGACCAGTAATTAACTATTCGCCAATCGACTTCGTCGGCTACGACGCTATTAATTACTAGTGTTAAATGCATTAATAGTGCTAACTGGAGGCATTTTTTGGACTTTTTAAGCATAATCGAATAATAAAGGGGTTAGAACGAAATTACAGCAGTTTTAACCTATACAATGCCATTGCCAAACTCCATAGATCGAATTACTCTGATTTTTTAGTCTGTGTCTTTTATCTGCCTCTTTTAGCCGATCATAAAAAGATTATGTTGAAGTCAAATTCTACTCATCTATTCAAGTTTGCATTTCTTATATTACTAAGCTGCGCTTTAGCATTGCCAGTATCCGCGCAAAGTCGACTGGAAACCCTGGTTGGCAATGGCGGCATATTGCTGCACTCCCCCAATGGCGAGGTTTTAGCAAGCATCAACCCTGAGCGAGAACTAGTGCCCGCTTCGCTAGTTAAGATTCCGCTAGCACAGGTAGCCTTAACGGCACTCGGCGAAAGATTTCGCTTTGAGACGCATTTTTATCAAAATAGTAGTGGCGACTTAATGGTTCGCGGCTTGGGTGACCCATTTCTTGTGTCCGAAGAAGTGGCCAGAATCACAGACATTTTAGCGCAGAGGGGAATTCAACAAATCCATCGTTTAGTTATGGACGACTCTGCCTTCGAACCGGAACCTAGATTACCTCAAGAGCAGGGTACCGATCCTTATGCGGCTCGCAATAGTGCGTTGGCAGTAAATTTTAATACAGTGAATTTAGGATGGACAACAAGCGGCACTCTTACTTCTGCCGAACCACAAACTCCATTGACTGACGTCGCACGCAAACTCGGTGCCCAGCTCTCCCATGGAGAACCGCAGCGCATCAATCTTGGCGATGATCCGCTTGTCGGGTTAAAACAAGCTCAACAATTGTTTAACCACTTTTTAGTATCGTCCGGGATCATAATAACAGACACAAACTTTTATCATGAAAGCCTAACTGATGAATGGTCACTTTTTTACAAACATCGGAGTTCACGCTCTCTGCAGGACAACCTTAATGGTATGTTGCGTTACTCCAACAATTTTATAGCTAATCAACTTTTTCTTACCCTTGGAGCACAAGAAAAATCTTATCCCACAAGTATCGATATGGCGCGAGTTATACTTCAACAGCAACTAAATGAACTGTATGGTAATAACTTCGGAATTGATCCACAGTTACTCCTAATGACAGAAGGCTCCGGTCTGTCACGTGACCAACGCACCACTGCCTCTGGTTTGATGCATGTGCTCAAAGTCTTTGAGCCCTATGCTGATTTCCTGCCGGAGGTAAATGGTGTCTTGCGTAAAAGCGGAACCTTGACCGGCGTATATAATTTCGCGGGCTATATAGCTGGATCTGATGGTCTTTATCCGTTTGTGATTTTAACCAACCAAGCAAGCAACAACCGAGCGGAAATTCTGCAATCCCTAAAGCGTTTAGTCGATTAGTTTGGTCAAGAACATCTCAAAGGACTAATTGGCGGATGTGACTCAAAACCAGTTGAGCAAATAAGACAATATTTCCGACTAAAGATACAGATTATCTTAGATGTCAGAGTGGAAATTTCGATCTACCAATAAATTCATTCACAGCAGAAAGTAGGTTTTTGCTGTTATCAGAAATCACGAAGACTGACTCTTCCCGAGCACCCGGCGTAAGGTCGTGATGGTCAATCAAGACAACCTCATCACCGTGTGATGGAATTACCTGGCCATCGAGTGTGTAATACTCCGCTTCAGCAACGGCATCAAGCTGTCCAAGGTCGAATTCCGCATAAAGCTGAGCGAATGTATCCGTAGTTCTTACGATAACGCCATCCGGCGCGCGTCGCTTAACATCGCGCTCTGCTGCCATACCTGAGACAACGCCGACGGTCTTACCAATGAAGTCATCGATGTGTTGGTAGTACTCCTCATCTTCAGGATTAATTCGCAATGCTCGTCTCTCGAAAAGAAACGGTGAGGAAAACGATGCTCCTCGATGCACACGATCAGAAAAATTTGCTACATTCGTAGCGACCATGTCAACTTCATCTCTACTAGCTAGCAACCACGATTCATTGAATGGAACGACGACCCAAGAAATTTGCAGCTCCCGCTCGCGAGCAAACTGCTCGACATACATTCTGATCCATAGTTGCGGATCATATTGGCTCGTGGGGGCATCTGATGTCACCGCAATGGTGAGCACGCCCGGTCTAATTGTCTTAATTTGTTGCTCTGATCTACATCCTACAAAAGCGAGCAACGCACACCACACTATCGCCCAACGAAAGACGATAGGCGAATTAAAGCTTAAGTGATTTATCCAGAAACTTGTTGTTCTAATTTTTCGACGAGCTGAAAAATGCAATACTTTGCCAACCCAAAGGATTTGTAAGACCGACAACACGAACGCCATATATGTTTTAAATTGTTTAATACTCGTCATGATTAAATAAAGTTACTAAATAAAAAGGATTAGACAAAGAAGACTGAACATAATTGTACACACGAGTGCATCTTTAACAACTTCAGCTCACACCTTACCCGTTAGCTGTTTATGAGCACATCTTCTTTATATACAAATCCTACTTCAAATAAGAAAACTATATCGCAAGCTTCTTACTGTCTATAACTCTCTCATTTCAAGCTACCTACAATTAAATCTCTTAATCTTGGCCTCTTGATTCGGTCCAAATATCTTATGCACGCTTCAAAATTCAGCGCAGGCGAAGAATCAGGATCAGTAGAATGGTGATTGGAAAAAAAACAACCATGGTCAAGGTGCCAAACCAGAAAGCTAATTTTTCAGAAAACATTGCCTCAATGGGCTGAGATGAGTAAGGCTGAAAGTACCCGCCAGAAAAAAGATGCGGATATTCAGCAAACCTTACTTGCATGCGCGCTATCCAAATTCTGTATTTTTTTAGCGCAGGGTCGAACTGCAGCGTTTCTATTAATGGCGCATAGGGAATGCTGCAGTGGCACTGAATAATCCCAAACAATTGAAAATCAATAATATTGGGACTCCTTCCACCAAAATACCCTTCGGGATTTGGTTCCAGCCTATCCTCCCAATAAAGAAACTGATCTGCATAGTTGTCAGGGTCTTTATGTTTACCGCTCAGCACTAGTATCTTAATAAGCATAAAAAAATAGATGCTCAAAAAGGGCCTCAGCAGGTGCCGAATTGTTCTAGTCATTAATGATGGGTGGCTGTCATGATTTAAACTGAAACCTCGAAAGAAATTCCAAGGATTATCGGGTCGATGAAGCACACCTTGCCAGGTACGAGTTACTGATGATACGTCTGCTCTTGAAATCGGTTCATACCCGAGGTCTTCTAAAATTTTCGCAGAGCCTAGCTGCCATGACCCATCATTAATTTGCACAGCAGGCATTGTTACACCTGACTTAACAAAGGTCGACAGGCTAGGAATAGACCTTAAAGAGTAGTCAATATTCTTATCATGTAAGCCTAGCAGCACAGCCTGAACCCATGGAGAGTGATTAACGCCATAAACTTTTACTTGTGACATTTCAAAATAGTGACACCTTTGTTTCAGATCATAAGGTAAATTTTATTAGCACCCTCTAGTCGATCAGATTATACATGCAAGAGCTTCTGGAAAATCTTTTTTACCAAACCCTACCCGAAAATAATCTCCTTCGATGCCGAACAACTCTCCGGGCAATACCAGTACATCTTTTTCAAACCAGGAATCTAGTAAAGGTATTACAGGCACGGTTGTATGGACCAACCCCAGAATACCAGCCTTAGGTTTGTGCCAACTCAATAAATCATGAGTAGCAACAAAGTCATCAAATAATTCGATGTTTTCGAATACAACTTTGTTATTGTGTTTGATAATCTCATCAGCCTTTTGCATGACAAAACACGCTACCTGTTCATCCAGTTGTGACTGGCAAATGCTATTATAAGTCTTAAGTCGACGTATCGATTCAGTTAATTCTCTGTTGCTAGACATAACCCAACCAATGCGAATTCCAGGCAAACCGAATGTCTTGGAGAGGACATTAGTCAAGATGGCTTTTTCATATTTTAAAACATTAAATTGGCAGCTAACACCAGAAAATTCTGAAAAAGAAAAAACATCATCAGAAATTAAATACAAACCATGTCGTTCGCATAAAGCAATTAGACTATCAATGAAGTCCTCTCCCAAAACCATACCGGTTGGATTATGTGGCGAGTTGATAACAATCGCTTTTGTATGTTCACTAATTTGGGTAGCGAAATCATCGATGCATGGAAGCCATTGATTTTCTGCTCTCAGTGTAACCGGCTTGAAGCTCCCACCAAAACATGCAGGGAGATCAGACAAAGATGGATAACAAGGCAACACACCGATAACTTCATCACTGGGCTTCACGATAGAGGCCATAATCGAAAACAAGCCTTCTTCCGTTCCACTTAGAACCGTTATATTATCTGCACTCAAGTCTGGATAAAGAGATCGATACAACTCATAGATACCAGCCCGCAAGTCTGCTCTTCCTTCTACACTGCCGTAAACTAGTGGCACTGATGCAACCTTCGCTATTTCATCTTCGGTCAAGATGTCGTTTAGCGTTGCGGTCGCTCCGCAGGCATCGCTGAGATTATATCGAGCTCTTCTTGGCAATCGTTCATAAAACTCGTGATGCTTCATCTCGCGAAATTTCATACTGAATTCCCTATTGCTTGCGCCATATAGTCATTTGTGCCACGGAGTGCTGAAATTTTCGAGCCGTTTCACGTATTACAAAAGACACATCTAGTGCTTCTTTAAAATCAAAGTTACTTGTCAGAATTTGCTTCAGCGCCTCAAGGCTACTGAGATTTTCACCATTAACTTTGGCACCTCCCAACCAATTTTTTTTATCCGTGTATTCTTCCAACCATGTATAAGGAGAAGTCAATACCAGAAGGCCTCCAGGGAGAAGCCGCTGCTGGATGTCGACAAGGAACTTTGCCGGGTCATAAAGCCGATCGATCAAGTTACCTGCAAAGACAAGATTGTAATCAACAAACTTCGATTTCAAATTACAGGCATCTCCCTGTAAAAAATGTATTCTATCTTTTACTTCGTCGTAGCCCAATTTATCCAGCATTACCTCACGGTACTCGACGATATCACCTTCGACTGGCACCGTGTAGCGTAAGCGGTTCTTGGTTTGAAGTTGTGCTCCCTGCCGCACAAAACGCGCTGAAAAATCTATTGCATCGACATGCTTAAAATATTTAGCCAACTCAAACGAAGAACGGCCTACAGCACACCCAAGATCAAGTGCCCTGTCAGTATTAATTTCGTTTTCGTGTACATGAGGTAGCAACGCTTGCACACAAGCTACTGGAAAATTTGTTACTGAAAAATACTCATTGCCGTAATGAAATTCACAGTACTGCGCAATTAACGCATCAGTTTCATAGACATTATCTTGCACCTGAGTATCCAGTTCCTGTTCAGAGATAACCATTCTAAATCCTGCATGTTGGAAAAAATGTCGGCGAAACGCATAGCGAGATGAAGCCAAGGTTTCATTACCTGTCGAAATCCATGAGCCGCCCTTGATCAAATTATGTTTACCATCGAAGGTTGGCGTAGAAAAATCATCATACCAAGGATGCACTTCAAAACCGGGAAATCCATCGATGGCCGATTCTGTCCATTGCCAAACATTGCCCGTTACATCATACAAATTCCCCTGCTGATTAGTCGTCACCGGGCAGGATGAGGCGTATTGTTCTAGATTAATATTACCGGCCGCATCTGCACTATTCAGCGCAGCTTTCCGGAGGAGAAACCACTCTGCCTCGGTCGGTAATCTTACAGGGTTATCACAAATCTCCTGCATCCAATTGCAATACGCCTTTGCTTCCAGGTAGTTCACCTCAGCTGGCCAGTTCATTGGTAGAGGCATTTCCGAAAAGAGATTTCTTTGCAAATAGTTACCATTCAATGAACGCCGCCAAAATTTTGGATATTCTGCTCTGGAGTAATCCAGCCATTGTTTTCCTTCACCAGTCCAATAACGAGGCTCCTTATAGCCTCCTGCTTCCACAAATTTCAAGAAATCCTGATTGCTGACCAGAGTCGTGGTAACACTGAAAGCCTCTACCTGCTCTTTTTGTTGACCATATTCGTTGTCCCAACCATAGCGTTTATCCTCAGTGTCCTTTCCCAGCTTCACAGTTGCTGCGGCCACCGGGTGCCACTCAATGTCAACTGAAATACCAGTCTCTGCGCAAACAGGCCAAGCTTTAGCGAGCTCAGCATCAAGCAGCTCTAACGGTAACATACGCATTATCACTGATGATGTTTCTAGGTGAATACGCTCATGCTCGATGCCCATTAATACCAGCCAAGCTGGACAGTTTTGGGTAATCGGCAGCGTAATTGACATAGAGCTGATAAAAGCACAAATGCGAGATTTGACCTTGTCTCGATACTCCTTAGTCACTGCAATTGTTGGCCAATCGTAGTGCGTATCATCCAGGTCATCCCAGGACATTTCGTCTACTCCGATAGCAAACATAGCTTCCAGATCTGGATCCACACGAGCATCAGAGAACTGAGCCAGAATCATTTTGTTAATATAGAAAGTCGCCGTGTGACCAAAATAGAAAATCAATGGGTGACGCAATGACTCGGCCCTAAAATAATAAGCTTCCTCCAAAAGTGGAGCGAATAGTGATTCATATTGCTCCCAGGTATCGACGAAATAGCCCATGAGCTCTTGTCGCTTGAGCTCTGCATCTTCACCGTTAAGCGAAATGGAGCGAGGCATTGGTTGGACTTCATTAGTTAGCGCATTCTTAGTTGATGGGAACTGCAATGACTTCACCTGCTTATCAGAAAAAATTGATCAGAAGGCTATTACGCCAAGCAAAGCAAGACAGATCTGCTACACAGGATTAAAGAAGGGATACAAAAACAGCAGCTTTCGTCAGAATTGAGTATCCTGAATAATGGAGACTTACCTTATTTTTTATAAAAAAAAGGGCCAGAGAAACACATCTCTGACCCCCTTTTTGATACTTAGCCAGCTAATTCAGATCAAATCTATCCAGCGTCATAACCTTAGTCCAAGCAGCAACAAAATCTTCAACAAAATCTTCTTGTGCGTCGTCTGAAGCATAGTACTCTGAGATCGCTCTCAGCTCTGAGTTCGAGCCAAAAATTAGATCAACTGGAGTTGCTGTCCATTTTAATTGACCAGTAGCGCGATCCCTACCTTCATAGATTCCATCAGTGGATGAAGGCTGCCATGCGGTAGACATGTCTACAAGATTAACAAAAAAATCATTACTCAGAGTGCCAGGATCGGCCGTGAGCACACCGTGTGAGACACCGTCAACATTAGCATCTAATGTTCGCATACCCCCCACTAACACAGCCATTTCTGGCGCAGTGAGATCTAACAAGGCAGCCTGCTCCACCAACATTTCCGAGGGTGAGCGGGGATTTCCTGTTGCGAAGTAATTTCGGAAGCCATCAGAACTAGGTTCCAGCAAGTTAAATGAGTCAATATCAGTTTGCTCTTGACTTGCATCAGCTCGGCCTGGCGTGAATGGAACCTCTACTTCTTGCTCCGCTTCTGCCCCGGCTCGCTCAATCGCAGCCGCACCACCCAGAACTATTAAATCTGCTAATGAAACTTGTTTTCGGGAATTTCTATCGTTGAATTCATTTTGAATCCCCTCTAAAACGCCCATAACGTTGTCAATTTCTTCTGAATCATTCACATCCCAATTTAGTTGCGGTGATAATCTGAGTCGCGCTCCATTCGCGCCTCCACGATAATCTGTGCCACGATAAGAGGAGGCAGAGGCCCAGGCTGTTCGAACTAATTCGGCATTGCTTAGACCTGAATCCAAGATTTCATTTTTAAGGCGCGAGACATCTTGATTGTTCACTAAATTATATTCAACTTCAGGAATTGGATCTTGCCACAACAAATCTTCTTCAGGTGCCAGATCACCCAAATAACGAGAGCGAGGACCCAAGTCCCTGTGAGTTAATTTGAACCACGCCCGGGCGAAAGCGTCTTCAAAAAGCTCAGGGTTCTCTAACCAGCTTGAAGTAATATCACGATAGGCTGGATCAACTTTCAAGGCGAGATCGGTAGTTAACATCATTGGCGCATGACGGACATTCGAATCGTGAGCATCGGGTACTAGATTAGAAGCCGCACCTCCAGCTGGTTGCCACTGAATCGCTCCTGCAGGACTGATAGTCTGCTCCCACTCATAGTTGTAGAGATTTTCCAGAAAATTATTTGTCCAGGCGGCAGGATTAATTGTCCAAGCACCTTCAAGACCACTAGTAATTGTGTCTCCAGCGTTTCCTGTGCCGTAGCTATTTCTCCAACCTAATCCCTGTTCCTCAATACTCGCACCTTCAGGTTCAGCGCTAACATAGTCCCCTGGGCTAGCTGCCCCATGGGCTTTACCAAAAGTATGACCACCAGCGATAAGTGCCACAGTTTCCTCATCGTTCATCGCCATCAATCCGAAAGCTTCACGAATGGCGTCTGCTGCAGACTGTGGATCAGAGTTTCCGCCAGGACCTTGAGGATTCACATAGATGAGACCCATTTGAGTCGCCCCGAATGGCTTCTGCAACGCACCGTCTGGGTTACGACGATCCGCGGCCAACCATTCTCCTTCTGGACCCCAATTCACATCTTCAGGCTGCCAGGCGTCTTTTCGTCCTCCTGCAAAGCCGAATGTTTCAAAACCCATCGATTCCATTGCAACAGTTCCTGCCAATATCATCAAATCTGCCCAGGAAATTGCACGACCATATTTTTGCTTGAGTGGTAATAAAAGGTAACGAGCTTTGTCTAGATTTGCATTATCAGGCCAGCTGTTTAGGGGAGCGAAACGCTGCAGACCCCCATCAGAACCTCCCCGCCCATCGAGAGATCGATAAGTCCCAGCACTGTGCCACGCCATGCGGATGAAAAAAGGACCATAATGACCGAAATCTGCCGGCCACCAATCCTGCGAAGTCGTCATTAAGTCGACCAGGTCAGCTTTCAATCCATCCATATCAAGGCTTTCAAATGCTTCTGCATAATCAAATTGCTCCCCCATAGGATTTAATCCCGGAGCGTTTTGACGTAATGGCTCCAGACTGAGCAGATTTGGCCACCAGTAATCATTATCTGGAGCAACACTCTGCGCGACCACTTGGCTAAATGGCAAAAGACCTGAAACAGTCAACGCAGCGATAGTTAACGAACGAAATTTTCTGCTAATCATTTACAGCTCTCTTGCTTGTGCTACAAGCCTTGTTTTTTACTTTAATGTTCTTTTTAAAATAGCGCGGAATCTGCGCTGCGTATAACGAATAAATTCGATTGGCTTGATCGAATTTTTCAATAAGATTCACGAGGGTTGTATTTCAGAGGTTAAAGTAAAAAAAGCGTCAGACAAACCCAAACCAAATTGCACCAACTTATTTGGTGCCCCTAGATACCTCTCTATGTGCTAGACTGCGAGCCCAAATAGCTGCAATGGATTAACATTTCCAAAGTGGTTTTTAAGCATCCCTTAGAGTGGGTAGGAGCCCAGATAATTCTGTCTCATAGAGAGATTATATTTGTCAGTATAGATAATCCCTATCTGCTCTGGGAGCCTACTTGTATCTTCGATGTAAAATACGTTGAAGCAAAAACCTCTGAATAGCCTCTATGAACAGCCTCTGCTATTGAATATTATTCCGGACCCTTTAATTTCATCTCACATTTCCAAGAAATAGAGTAACCATGCCTTTGCTCCGTCTAGACAAAGTTTCCCTTAACTTTGGTACACATGTACTTCTAGATCAAACTGACTTTCAAATCAGTAAGGGCCAGCGTATCGGGTTATTAGGCCGTAATGGCGCTGGCAAGACAACGCTGATGAAGATTATTGCTGGATCCATGCAAGTTGACGCTGGCGAGTGCTGGCTCCGACCAGGCACACAAATAGCCTGGCTGGAACAATCCTTGCCAACGGCTGCCGACCAAACTGTTTATGACATGGTGGCAGATGGATTAGCAGAAGTGGGTGACCTATTAAAAGAATATCATCATCTGATCGCTGATTACGAACACGCGGATACAAAAAGGTTAGAACAGGTACAGGCAAAACTAGAAGTTAAGAACGGATGGAGTCTTGGCCAGAAGGTCGACACTGTGATCAGCCAACTGCAGTTGCCCGCTGATACCCCACTGACAGAATTATCCGGAGGCTGGCGCAAGCGAGTAGCTCTGGCGAGAGCATTGGTGCGAGAACCGGAATTACTGTTATTGGACGAGCCGACTAATCATTTAGATATTCCCACTATTGAGTGGCTGGAAAAAGCGCTTCAGGATTATCACGGCGCGCTACTTCTGGTTACTCACGATCGTAGCTTTCTGGAAAAAGTTGCAAATGAAATTGCCGAGATAGATCGCGGTCAGCTCTATCAGTTCGAGGGAACTTACCAACGCTTTCTGCGGTTTCGTGAGGAACAGTTAGCCGCCGAGGAAAATGCCAACAAACTTTTTGACAAGAAACTCGCCGAAGAAGAAGTGTGGATCCGTCAGGGAATCAAAGCGCGGAGAACGCGCAACGAAGGCAGAGTGCGAGCACTCAAAGCCATGCGCAATGAACGCAGTCAACGTCGAGCAAAACCAGGCAAGGCAAATTTCGAGGCGAGTCAGGGCGAACGCTCGGGCAAGCTGGTGGTAGAGCTCACCGACATCTCACATCGATATGGAGACAATGAAGTTATTAGGAATTTCTCCACTACCGTTATGCGAGGCGACCGAATCGGTCTGGTCGGGGTTAATGGTGCTGGCAAATCCACCCTACTCAAAATATTACTAGGAAAACTTGAGCCTAGTGAAGGCAGGGTCAAACTCGGCACGAAACTTGACATCGCTTATTTCGACCAATTACGCGAACACTTGGACTTAGAAAAAAACCTAATCGACAATATCTGTGGTGGCCAAGACTTCATTGAAGTCAACGGCAAGAAAAAACACGCCATTAGCTACCTAAGAGACTTTCTGTTTACTCCGGACCGGATTCGAACTCCTGCGAAAGCATTAAGTGGTGGTGAACAAAATCGAGCAATACTCGCCAAAGTCTTCAGCAAGCCGTCAAATATATTGGTGCTGGACGAACCAACTAATGACTTGGATATCGAAACTCTGGAATTATTGGAAGACATCCTGCTGGAGTTTCAAGGCACGGTACTTTTAGTAAGCCATGACCGGCAATTTATGGACAATGTCGTAACCAGTTTAATGGTGTTTGAAAAGTCAGGAGAGGTTGTTGAAACTGTGGGTAGCTATAGCGACTGGATCAAGCAGGGGGGCAGTCTCACTGAGGAGAATAAACAAGGAAATAATGAGGCAGGTCAAGTAAAAAAAGGTAAGCAGGAACATAAAGAGAGTGCTTATAACAAACTGACTCAACAATCTCCCCATCATAAAAACCAACTGTCACACAAAAAGAAGAAAGACCTAGAGAAACAGCTTAAGCTGATCGAACAATTAGAGTACACAAAGCAAGAATTAGATATGATGATGGCGGAAGCGAATTTTTACACAGAAGACAAAAGCCATATCGATGAGGTGCTAAAAAAAGTGGCCGAGAATAACAGAAAGCTTGACAACGCTTATCGGAGCTGGGAAGAGTTAGAGAGTTAAATTCATTTTCCCTTCGGTGCAACGACAGGCAAACAACCTTCTCTATTCAGGTAAAATAAATTTGTTCCATTTTAAAGTACAATGTAACCGTGGATAATTCACGAGACCCAAGTTTTTTGCATTCCCTGATCTGCTTCGGCGGAGTCATCGTGATCGTGATTGCTGGCATGCTCTGGCTGGGTATAAGCCTGCACAGTCTCCTCGTTATTGCGGTGATATGGGTTGCGAGTCACTCTGCACTGCTGGGGTATAGCTACAACACCATCAAATCTGCAATGATTGCGGGCATTCAAAAAGGTCTCGGCGCGATCTTTATCTTTTTCCTGATTGGTATTCTTGTCGCTGCGCTCATAGAAAGTGGAACAATTGGCGGGCTCATCTACTACGGCTTAGACTTACTTCACCCAAGTTTCTTTTTGCCTGCCGGATTGGTGCTTTGCAGTTTAATGTCAATTGCTACCGGCACCGCTTGGGGAACAATCGCCACGATTGGCGTTGTTCTAATGGGGCTAGGTGGTGCCTTAGGCATCCCGCTGCCACTAGTCGCAGGAATGATTGTTTCTGGCGCTAGCTTCGGCGACAAGATGTCCCCGGTCTCAGATACAACAAATCTCGCCGCTATGAGTGCCAGCACAGATCTCTATGCACATATTAAGTCGATGCTATACACGACTGTTCCCACTTACCTAATCACTTTGATTCTTTTTGCGACTCTTGGTTTTTACTACAGCGGCGAGGTTCTCTCTGCAGAAGAATTATCTGTATTTAAGGACAATCTCGATATTGAATTCGTTATTGGTCCAATAACTCTATTGCCATTACTGGTGCTACTTACCCTGAGTTTAAGAAAAACACCAGCTGAAATCAGCATGCTCGCCAGCGTTGGTATGGCGGTAATATTAGCAGTCGTATTTCAAGATAGAACAGTTGCGGAAGTTTTGAATAGTTTACACACTGGCTATGTCTCTTCTACCGGACAAGAACAGCTCGATGACCTCCTCAGTCGCGGCGGCATAACAAGCATGATGTGGACAATGTCACTTGCATTAATTGCATTATCGCTAGGAGGAATTCTTGATCGTGGAGGCTTCGTAAGAATTCTACTAAGTGGAATATTGAAACGCATCAAGCGATCAGCAAGTCTGATGGCCACTACAATTGGTGCCGGCATCGTCTCCAACATGAGCATGGGTGAAGGCTATCTATCAATCATATTTGGTGGCCAAATATTCAAGGATTCTTATGAAAAAGATGGCCTTGAGAATCACATGCTATCTCGCTGTTTGGAAGAAGGCGCTACACTGAGCACCTCACTCATCCCATGGACTACTTCCGGTGCTTTTATCACTGGCGTGCTTGCTATGTCGCCTTTGGAATATGGTCCTTGGGCATTTTTTAACTATATTAATCCATTGTTATCAATTGGCCTTGCTTATTTAGGATTCGGAATATTTCGTAAGAATCAAATCAATCAGGGAACATTCGCTAAAAACACAGAAGTAAATTTATAAAGGCGGGGTTTTCACTTCTTTTTTAATTTAAATTTCCATTCTAGAGTGTCATTTCTCGCCGCCAAGCTAGTATCTGCTGAAGAAATAAGATCATGCAATTCTGCGGGGGTTGATTTAGGGAAATACTTTAGATGAGCAAACTAAAAGTTCATTACGATTTCATCTTTGCCTCGTTATCCAGGAAAACATAGCAGCTCTAAGCCTGATAAAACATATCCCCTTACTGCTAATCAAAAACAACCGGAGCAGATTCATAAAACTGGTCTTCGCTATTAAATACACTTGGCGTTTCTTCATTCCAGTAATTTTCTAGCGCGTGAACTCGTGATCCCGATAGTCGCATATCTCCTTTGTCATTTTCCCGAAACAAATTATTACCGGCGCTTCCTAAAGATCCACCACCTAAATCGATTACCGCAGAATACACACCACCTCCACGATTATTCATTGTAAAACCATAACCATCAGTTCCGATTATTTCAGTGTTCTCAACTAATAAAGTGATGTGACTGCCACTTTCCTCGACACTTTGTAGATTAAGTGATATACCGCCACCACCTTGACGAGGAGTGCCTCCGATAATCCGCGTATTGCGAATTTCTAGGTGCATCTGTGAATTTTTACCTGAATTCGAGAATTGGATTGGGTCAGTCACTGCATTCTCAATCACACTATCTTCAATCTTGAATGTGAGTTTACAGTCAGTGCAGAAGTTAGCTTCATCTTCTCTCGGAAAGCCAAACATATAAGCTTCGATACCTGTGTTTGATTGATTACCCACCCCGAGCGTGTTTTTGAAATGGTAGTTACGTACCAGCATTACTTGCTCCGACTGGCCCATCAAGTAGGGAATAATACTGTCAGAGTTTCGGTCACCCCGCCCTATATTGTCTGCACTGGAATCGAGAATGATAGTTTCTACACGACTCGTGTTCTTAGTGCGTACAAAATAGGGCCTCCCCCCAAGATCTCTAAAATGATTATTTTGAAAGCGGTAACTACCTCGACTATTCCCAGCCTGGAAGACACGTATAGCACCAAGATCTTCTCCATCGTTAAATTCACTGTGTTCGATGCGAATATCGGTCAAATCGCCGTTGTTTGCATCAAAACTCACCGCGTAAACTAAACCACGCTCATCTTCCACATGCTCCTCAGCGTTACCAGTAAAACTATTGTGATGAAGGTAAGTGCCTGAGTAATCAACCATCTCCCCAGCTATCGCTGCATTGCGCATGTTGATAAAATGTATGCCGGCAATTTCATTATGGTCTGCGAGTCTTACAATGGCTCCATCTAGTGCATCACTGCTATTAGTTAGCACGAAGCGGCTGCCCGAGTCTTCTAATAGGCGACCGCGTGCGTCTACACCAATAAGTTTCTGCCTTGGTTTTAATTGAATAAATCCTTCCAGAGCAATCTCAGGATCTAAGTTCACTAGATAAATAATGTCACCGGCCGAAGATTGAGATTGTGCTTCAGCAAGTGTTACGGATTGACGACTACTACTTTCGATGCCAGAAGGATCGTTGCTAATGTAAAACTCTCTGGGTGATTGTGCAGAGCTTACCGATGCAGCTAAGAATAAGATTCCGCTGGACAAAAATTGGTAAAATCCACCGATAGTAAGTTTCATAATCAGAATTCCTAGAATTACTGGCATCAGATTAATTTGATCTGAGGATTAAATCAAAAAATCAATAGGCTAAATTCAAAAAAAAAAAAAAAAAACAGAAGAAAAATACTGAGCTGTATTTATAATACGGCCCTCTTTACTTCCTCGGCTTAGCTCCGTTCCTAAACCCCACTTTAACTCAACTTTATGGTGTGCTCGTAATATGAAGTCATCGGTTCGTACACATTGCCTCGCTATTCTAGGTTTGTTTTCAATAGCGTTTTTCTCTAGTCAGAGTCTTTCGCAAATTGCTGAAGATGAAGCCACTGTGACCTATCCAAGCAGTTACTTTGCAGAGTACGGCTCTGTGACCGCGAAAGATATGCTCGATCGTATCCCAGGGGTTGGCTCGACGACGGGCGGGGGCTCCAGTTCCAGCGGAGGATTTCGCGGCGGAGGTGGTGGCAGCGGCGGTCGCGGTTTCGGCAGTGGTAGTAGTTCAAGTGAAATCCTTATTAATGGGAAACGAACTGCAGGGAAAAATAACCAAACCAGTGGTATTTTGAATCGCATCACGGCTGATCAGGTGGACTATATCCAGATTATTCGGGGCACTTCAGGCGAATTGGACGTGCGCGGTAGTGGTCAGGTTGTAAATATCGTCACTTTTGAAGAAGTATCGGCTTCCTCCCTCCAGTACCAAATTAATGCAGACCACCAGTACGATGGACATACTCAACCTGGCGGCGACCTTTCTTACAGTAATCGTATCGGAGGCCTAGATCTGGTGCTCAGCGCCGTCGCTGAACCCCGCTACAATCATGAGGAAAGCAAAGAAGACAGTGTTCTCGGTGATTTATCATCCAATGACAGAGTTATAGAAGAGCGGACAACAGAACAGACTAGCTATGAATATACAGCGAACCTCGGTTATGAGTTCAGCGATAGAACTAGTGCGCGCTTCAATGGTTTGTATTCCCAGAACGACAACCCTACTAAGTTAGAAAGATCAACCACTGATTTCACTCAGCAGCCCAACGCAATAGCGAACCAATTTGAAGATATTCCAGGCAATCAGGATAACTGGGAAATAGGTGGAGACTTTGAGACATTCTTTAATAATGGCGACCGGTTTAAGGTTTTGTTTGTTTTAAACCAGGACAACCGAGACTCCACTCGCGAACGTTTCGATTTATTCAATGATGGCAACTCCGAAAAAAACCTGTTTTTGAAATCGGGCAGCGTCACCGAAGAAGAAATTGTTCGTAGTTCTTACACGATGGACATGTTTACGGGGCAGGATATTGAATTTGGCGCTGAGCGGGCCGTGACCACCCTTGACTCGAATCTTGCCCTAGGCCTTCCAAACTCTAACGGAACACCGTCATCGGCTTTTGGTGGATTAGTACCAATACCCGTGAGTAATGCTAATTCAACAGTGGAGGAGACTCGTTATGAGCCGTTCCTGATCCATAACTGGGTAATTAACCCTCGTATGTCATTGGAATCTCATGTGCTTTACGAGTATTCAGAAATAGAACAAAAAGGGGACGTGTACAACAAGCGCGACTTCGATTTTATAAAACCAAAAGTGGATTTCCGCTACGACATTACCCCAACCTTGCAATTAAGAGGTTCCGCAGAAAAGATAGTCACTCAATTACGCTTTAGTGATTTTGTGGCAGCAACAGATGATCAGGATGAAGATTCCAATACATTTGCCGGAAACACTAATTTACGCCAAGAATGGTTTTGGAAGTATGACTTCAATGCCGAATACCGATTGCCCAACGATGCTGGAGTGGTTGATGCAAACTTGTTCTACCATGATCATCACGATGTGATTGAGAAAATTGATGTCTCGCCTTCAGAGGATGATCTGAAATCTGCCAATGGCAACATTGGTGACGGCAAGATGTATGGTTTGCGAGTCAATGCCAGTGTGAGGATGCAAATGATCGATATGCCTAACTTACTGGTCTCTTCTGCCTGGAGTGTGCAAGATTCGGAGATCGAAGATCCTTTCACCGGCATCGATCGACGGTTTGCACGTTATGGCAGGGGACGTTGGACACTTAGCTTTCGTCATGACATTCCAGAATGGAGCATGAACTGGGGTGGTAGTTGGAGTAACCGGTTTGATGGCAATGAAAAAATTTATGACATCGATGACGTATTGGATTTACGGGGTGATCCGAGTACTTCTGTCTTCGCAGAATGGATCAGTCCGAATGGTACCAGCTGGCGTTTTGATGCACGTGGGCTGGGTTCCAACAACCAATGTCGCGAGAGAATGCGATTCGTGGGTCGACTTTCGACGGGCATCCTAGAAGAAATTGAGAATCGTTGTTCCACGAGAGGCTGGACCACCTCATTAAAAATCACCGGTACCTTCTAACCTTGTTGATCTAGGGTGTTAAGAAAATTCCATCTCGACAAGAACTGTTGTATTTTTATACCTATATTTTCGTCGCAACCCCTTAGTTGGAGTACCTTTCATGTATCGTCTGCCCTTAACAACTAGCCTAGTATTTTACGGCATCGTCACTGCCCTAACTCAAAATGCATTGGCACAATCCGACGACCGCTTGGCAGATTTGAGTACCGTTACCGAAGCACATCTTGCCAATCCACCTTCTGAAGATTGGCTTATTTGGCGAGGGACTTACGATGCACACGGCTTCAGTCCGCTTCAACAGATTGACCGCAGCAATGTCGATCAGTTGGGAGAGGCGTGGCGCGCGGAGCTGCAGCAGGGACCGAATATGGCAACACCATTGGTTCATGATGGGGTCATGTTTCTTGCTAGTACTCAAGACACGGTGCTCGCACTAGATGCCACGACCGGCGACGAATTATGGACTTACGAGCATCGGCCTACAACATTTCCCAGCTCAAAAATGGGCATTGCCTTGCATGGCGATAAAGTAATTGTACCGACACAAAATATGCACGTTATTGCACTAGAAGCACGCACTGGTGAATTGATTTGGGATCATGAGATCAAAACCACTTTAGCTGGAGCGGTACCCTATTCCCTCCGCGGCGCTCCCCTGGTTGCAAATGGCATGGTCTTGCAAGGCGTAACCGCAACAATGATACCTGAAGGGGGTTTCATTGTTGGGCTCGACTTGGACACTGGCGAAGAGATCTGGCGATTCCATACAGTGGCCAGGCCTGATGAGCCAGGAGGAAATACCTGGAACAATCTTGCCTTGGAAGATCGGAGCGGAGGATCAGTGTGGGTACCAGCCAGCTATGATCCCGAGCTGGATTTGGCCTACTATGGCACCGCGCCAACCTACGACACTGCTCCTCTTCTACATTCATTAAATGAGGAAGGTGTTAGTAATGATGCCTTATATACCAATGCCACTATTGCACTTCGCCCAAAAACTGGCGAACTCGTTTGGTATTTTCAACATATGCCGAATGATCAGTGGGACCTGGACTGGGTTTTTGAACGGCAGATAGTCGAGTTAGAAGTTGGCGGAGCTTTGCGCAAGGTGATTGTAACTGCCGGAAAGATGGCGCTTTATGACGCTCTGGATGCTGAAACTGGCAAATACTTGAGCTCATTTGACGTGGGCATTCAAAACATTGTTACGGATATTGATCCTGACACAGGGGACAAAACAATTAATCCTAGAGCAATCCCTAATGCAGAAGATTCGAATCTTTTGTGTCCGATGGCAAATGGCGGACGTAACTGGCCATCAGCTTCCATCAACCCAAACACTAATATGTTATACCTGCCTCTTGCTGAGATCTGCATGATGTTTGGGCCTACTAGCGATACTCGCGGTCTGCTGTCTACTGGCGTTTCAATTGCTGCTCAACCAATGCCAAACAGTGATGGCAAGTTCGGCCGGATACAGGCAATAGATTTGCAAACCGGTCAAATGGCCTGGACCTTTCGTGAAGTAGTGCCACCTGCATCTGCCACCTTATCAACTGGCGGTGGATTGGTTTTTGTAGGCACTTTAGATAATAGATTTGTTGCCTTCGATGAAACCAATGGCAACATACTCTGGGAGAGTGACCTTGGTGATATTCCCAATTCCTTTCCGATTAGCTATGCAGTGGATGGTAAACAATATGTAGCTGTGGTTGTCGGTCAGCCTAGTCCATTCCACGCAAGTATTTGGATGGGTATGGTGAATGAATTTCTTGGTGACAGCAGCCCGCTACTTGGACATACACGCAGCGGCCCGGCCATTGTTGTTTATGCTCTGAATAATTAATGAGTAAGCCCCGGTATGAATTTACCAGCAGCGCCCAAACTCAGATTTCAAAGACTCACTGAACTAAACAGCATTAATTAGGTTCGATTAATCTCTAGCTCTCAAATTTTCTCCGTTGGAGAGATCAAAGAATACGATTTTGCGAAATCCTGACTCATAAAAATTCATCAGCCGTTATTGCCATGTCACAGACAAACCATTAATTCAAATTGCGGCTTTCCTGGGGGTAATGTATAAACGGCGCTTCATGATTCTAGGAGCTGCACAAAATGAAAAAGGAAACTATTGCCATCCATACAGGCTACAAAACTGATGTCACCACCAAGTCGGTTGCAGTGCCGATTTACCAGACGGTCGCTTACGAATTTGATGATGCTCAGCACGGTGCCGATCTGTTTAACCTCGCGGTCCCGGGTAACATTTATACCCGCATAATGAACCCTACCAATGACGTGCTCGAACAACGGCTAGCAGCTATGGAAGGCGGGCTGGCGGCGCTGGCGGTCGCCTCCGGTATGGCGGCTATTAATTATGCAATACTGACAATCGCCAAATCGGGTGACAATATTGTTTCCACTCCACAACTCTATGGCGGCACCTATACTTTGTTTGCACACATGCTTCCTAGCCAGGGTATTCAGGTACGTTTTGCTGAAGATGATTCTCCTGAAGCCATTGAAAAACTTATCGATGGAAAAACTAAGGCGGTGTATTGCGAAACTATCGGCAACCCGGCCGGGAATATTGTTGATTTAGAACCTGTAAGTGCCGTGGCTCACAAACACGGGGTAGCAGTAATAGTAGATAACACTGTAGCGACACCAGCATTGTGCAACCCTATTGAGTTTGGTGCTGACATAGTCGTGCACTCATTAACTAAATACATCGGAGGACATGGAACCTCAATCGGGGGCGTGATTGTAGATTCGGGTAAATTCCCATGGGCTGAAAACAAAGAACGCTATACTGAACTGAATGAGCCTGAACCTTCCTACCATGGCGTCGTATACACCGATGCACTGGCGGAAGCAGCTTTCATTGGGCGCGCCCGGACCGTGCCACTAAGGAATACTGGGTCGGCGCTATCGCCTATGAATGCCTTCTTTATATTACAAGGATTAGAAACTTTAAGCCTGCGTATGGAGCGCCATTGCGAGAATGCTCGAGCTGTCGCTGAATATCTACAGAGCCACGAGAAAATAGAATGGGTCAATTTTGCCGGCTTAAAGAATGACCCTAAACATGCGCTGGCTGAAAAGTACTGTGGAGGCACCCCCGCCTCACTGTTGACCTTTGGAATAAAGGGCGGGTTTGATGCAGGCGTAAAATTCTATGATGCATTAAGCATGATTAAGCGATTGGTAAACATTGGTGATGCCAAAACTCTTGCCTGCCATCCCGCCTCCACTACCCATCGCCAAATGACAGAAGAAGAACAACTAGCTGCGGGAGTGAAACCTGAGACTCTGCGCATCTGTGTGGGCATTGAGCATATCGATGACATCATTGCTGACATCGAGCAGGCCCTTAATTTGGCGTAGTTTTCAGAAAAGGTGACAAGAAAAGTGAGACGAGCATTTAACGAGAAAAGAGTCAGGGAAATCTACTAAAGATTAACCCTGACTCTTATTGAGTGCAGCCTCTAATTACTATTCGGGCAATGCAAAGGCCACTAGCTCTGCAGCGGCTCCGCCGCCACCAACAAACAAGGCAACATATTGCACGCCATCATGCTCATAAGTGAATGGGTGACCGGTTTGGTTCTGAGGCAAATCAAGTTCGGCAATAATGTCGCCAGTAGTTTTATCGACCGCACGGAAAATTGGGCTAGCTCCTGCCCCGCCAGTTCCTTCTGCGACGAACAACATGGTTTTAGTCAACAAAACCCCTGCTCGCGTCGGTATGCCTGTCCGTGGTAGATCCACACCTTCTAGCAGTGGATGGTTTTTAATGCGATCTGGGGTGTCCGCATTTGCAATCCACCACAAATGATCGCCACTGTTCATGTCGATAGCAGTAACGCGTCCATAAGGCGGCTTAACGATTTCCAATCCCTGCACACGGGGCGCACGAACACCAAATCCCTGACTTAGATCGATGTCAGATTCAGGGTTCTTTGCCAAAGACAGTACTTGTAACTGCGTTCTTGAAGGCACGTACAAAATACCGGTTTCGGGATCTAGGGCAGAGCTTTCCCAGTTTGCGCCGCCGGTTGAAGATGGCAAGGAAAGCAGGCCACGGGTTCCATCCGTAGCATCGGTTAAAGATGGCGGTTCATAAATAGAAGGACTTAAGCGAAAACCTTCTATGGACTCTAGCGCTAAAGCACGAATTTCTGGTGTCCAATCGATAATGTCGGCTTCAGTGAAACCTTGTCTGTCAAAAGCAGCCGGTCGCGTTGGGAAGGGTTGAGTGGCAGCATACCATTCATTCGGCACATCTCCGGACGGCACTTCCTGTTCCACAATCGGCCAGATAGGTTCCCCAGTCTCTCTGTCAAAAGTGTAAACCCAGCCCTGCTTAGTTACAGACATTACAATCTTGCGACCATTAGGCAGGTCGGCGACTATCGGTGGAGATGGAACATCCCAATCCCAGATGTCATGATGGATAAACTGATAGTGCCAAATGCGCTCGCCGGTTTTAACGTCTACAGTCACAATACCACTGGAAAACAGATTATCACCGTGGCGGTCACCGCCATAATAATCCCCTGTCGGATCCTCTATCGGAAGATAGACATGACCCAGTTCCGGATCACCAGAAATAGCTGCCCAGACGCCTGAGTTGCCGGTAATATCGTTGCCACTGATCCAGGATTCATAGCCATATTCACCAAGCGCCGGGATAGTATGAAAGGTCCACAATAATTCACCGGTATGTACATCAAACCCACGAATATCGCCTTTAGTATTGAACTTGGAACGTGGTCGACCACCGGTACGGTGCGCAGCACCTACCACAATAACGTCATTCATCACGAATGGTGGGGCCGAAATACCAATATCAGGGAAGGGATATCTAGGGTCATCGCCATTACGCACGCCAACATACAGATCTACAAGACCGTTTTCACCAAAATTTGGGTCCGGAATGCCAGTTTCAGCATCTAGGGAGACTAATTGGTAGCCTGGTGAGACGTCTAGCACCCGTTGCTTTTCGCCGTTGTCGTAAAAAGCGACTCCGCGGCCTGCACCTTTGCGCGGGGCTTCATCAAATCTAGCACCTTCATCATAGCGAAACATCCACAGGACTTGGCCTCCAGCGGCATCAAGTGCCACGATATTTCTGGTTGTACCTACGTTCACATACAAGACTCCATCAATCGCCAACGGAGTCGAGGGGTTCACGAAGTCGGTGCCAGGCCCGAACCCCTGAGAAGACCATTGCCAAGCGATCTCAAGACCACCAACATTATCGGCATTAATCTGATCCAGCGGTGAGTAGCGATTAGCGGCAGCATCAGCAGCCCAAGAAGGCCAATTACCCTCATAAACACTAGTGCCTTGCTGGCTCCACGCAGTTGCTGAAATAGTGAGTGCAGCTGCACACACCATCAAAATCGAAATTACTCTTGTTGTTGTTATCACCTGGGAAATCTCCTGACGAGTATTATTTGTTTTCTACAATTATGAAGCAGCTTGCTGGCCGCAACAACCCGTGAAATACGGACAAGATACCTTGCAGATTCGCAACGGAAAAGGCAAGCTTCTCTCTAGAAACTCAGGCTTGCTCGAAATGTGAATATCCCAGCGAAAACAGGTCTGTAAGAAGAAAACGGTATCAGTTACAAAAGGTAGCAAAGATGGCCTGCCGAAAAGCAAAACAAACAAATAGGCTTTGGAAGTTTGTGGTTTCCTCTCTCGGCTGGCTGGTCATCGCCCTGCCCTTCACTCCCCTTCTGGCCGCTGACAACCTCGAATCTCGCGGCTATGTCATTTCCATGGTTCACACTGCCGCCTATGTTGATGATCAAACATGTCCGGCCGGAACCAATGGCACTCGACCTGATGTTTTGATCCGGCGAGTAATGTCAGAAGGCTATGGCGAAGAAGAAGCAATTAGCATTATTAATAGCGTCAGAATTAACGGCGGTCGTGACGACGCAGGCAATCTAGTCGGCACAGCAATTACCCTAGGCGGAGGAGCTTCCTATACTGGCGACCAGAGCTGGAATGATTTTGACTTTAATCCTGCCAATGTCCCTAGCGCTATGCCAGATCCTAATGCTTTTAATGCAACCGGCCGTTTTGCCTTTGGTTTGAATTTAGACGGTGGAGAGGGTCCAGATTCCTGGGAGCACCCAAACACTGGGGCGAGAGGTATCGATAACCAAATGTGGCGTGTCCTTGGTTGCTGGGATGCTTATCATGTTAATAAACCAGTCATTCCTTATAACGAATCTATCGCCTGGGATACCGCAGTTGATGCAATGCCAGCATGGCTAATTTCAATATCCGGAGAAGATTTAAACCAGGATGGGGCAGTGACCGTGACTTTTGATCGCGCACTGAACATTCCACTGCGCGATGCTTATGGCAGTATCATGTCTGGCGCAAGCTTTGCTGTCGACACTAATCCTCGGTCACACAATGAATTCAATGGGCAAATAAAAGATAGCGTACTAACGATCGAACCTGGAGATTTTTATATTCAAGGTGAATCTCAATTTTATCCTCACCTACAATTTTCCAACACCCAATTGCGCTTTGAAATGAAAGACGACGGCAGTATGGAAGGCCACCTTGGCGGCTATCAGCCCTGGCGTGATTATTATCATTACCTATCAGTACGCGGTGAAACCGACGGTGCGATCGACCTGATCGGTATTTTTTACGACTTAAAACGATTCGCAGATGCGTCACCAGATCCTAGAACAGGCGAAAATACGGCAATCTCTTCGGCCTACTTTATCGAGGCGGTACCGGCATTTCACGTTGATGATACTGGCAGTTTATTAGCCGAGTCAGTGGGACCGGGACCAAAATTTAGTGGACCCGCCGTAAGTCAATACACAGAGCAATAAATAATGAGCACTTACCTGCGACCAATAACTTCTAAGATTAAAAACAACGGGTGCTCGAAATTTGGCGTCTTGTTTTCTCTGCTGCTTTGCCTTATACCAGATGTTATGAGTCAAGCTAAAGGCGCTGAGAGTGCAGCAAATTCCAATAGCGAACAAGTTACTTTTGTCAGACTGACATCCAATCAATATCGCAACACAATTCATGATATTTTCGGCGAGAGTATTGAAGTACGAGGTAACGCTGCCAGCACTGGGGTGAGGGAGGCTGGATTAATAGCGGTTGGAGGAAGAAAGATCACCCTGAGCGCTTTAGAGCTGGAATCCTATGAAATCTTAGCTCTGGATATAGCAGAACAGATCCTCCAACCAAGCCGCCGAAGCACTTTACTTGGTTGCACGCCAGACGACGAGGCTCTGGTTGATCAGGAGTGTGCAGAACAATTTATTGATGCTGTTGGATTGCATTTGTTTCGGCGCCCCCTGATGGAGAGTGAGATCGACTCCTTCGCAGCTATGGCGCAAGCTGCTACTCAAACATTGGGGAACTTCTACATCGGCTTGCAGGCGGCTCTCGTGGGCATGATGATATCTCCTGATTTTTTATTTCGCATTGAGCGCAGCGTAGCAAACATAGAATCCCCTGGATCTAGACAACTAGATGCTTGGTCCCGCGCATCGCGTTTAAGCTTTTTCCTATGGAATTCCACCCCCTCCCCAGCACTGCTCGAAGCAGCCAGATCCGGAACTCTAATGACCGAGAGTGGACTCAACGAGCAGGTTAAGCGGATGATGACTTCGGCGAAAATAGAAGATGGATTGCGTGCTTTCTTTGCGGACATGCTTGCCTTTGATCGCTTTGACACTCTTGACATTGATGCGAATCTGTACCCGCGTTTTACCAAAAATGTTGAGGATGAAGCGCGGGAACAAACACTGCGTACCATTGCCGATCAGTTGTTGATCAAAGAATTGGACTACCGTGACTTGTTCGATGCACGCCAAACTTTTTTAACTCCAGCTCTTGCTGCTCTTTATGGTGTACCAATTCCCATTAGGCAGGAACTTGGAGGCACAGTCCCCTGGGTACCTTATGAATTTCCGGAAGGTCATCCTCGCGTCGGATTGCTGGGTCAGGTCACTTTTCTTTCTCTGTTTTCGCACCCTGGCGCGTCTTCTCCAACCCTGCGCGGAAAAGCAGTGCGAGAGCATTTGCTCTGTCAAACTATCCCACCACCCCCACCAGATGTAGATTTTAGTTTAGTCCGAGATGCTGACAATCCAAATTTCAAGACTGTTCGTGATCGATTAGCAGAGCATAGGAGCAACCCTACCTGCGCCGGCTGCCATACCTTGATGGACCCAATTGGATTAACGCTCGAGATTTTTGATGCATCAGGAGTGCATAGGACTAGCGAAAATGGCGCGCAGATTGATACCAGTGGACAGTGGGCTGGCCAGAATTACGAGGGCGTCAGCGATCTTGTTCAGCTCTTAAAAGACGATCCGACTTTAACATCGTGCCTAATACAGCGAGTCTATAGTTATGGCACCGCGCGAGAACCCAATTCAGCAGAATTACAGTGGCTTAACACAACCCATGCGCAACTCAGAAAAGAAGGGGTACACTGGCGCGAGCTGATGCAACGAATCTCACGTAACCCAGATTTCTACACTGTTCCAAACTCAACTGAGATGGAATTTTAGGACAAGAAAAGATGAATAAACATCGAAAATTTAATCGCCGCACACTGTTAAGGGGTGCTGTCAAAGGATCTGCTGTTGTGGTTGGGTTACCTATCCTCGAAAGCTTCTTAAATGAAAATGGTACCGCGTTCGCAGCTGATGGTGGCGCATTACCACCTTGTTTTGGGAGCTGGTTTTGGGGTCTTGGCCTCACACCTGATCGATGGGAACCAGAAATTGTTGGTCATGGCTATGAACTACCAGAACATATTGCGATGCTGAATCCCATCAAGGAAAAGTTAAACGTTTATAGCGGACTGCAAGTATTCCTTGATGGAAAAGTGAATCAGAATCATATGTCTGGGGCGCAGGGACAAATGACCGGCATTGTTACAAAGAGTGCTGCGGAGTACGATGAGAGTTTTGATGCTATTCTCGATCGACAATTCGGTTCCAACGCACGCTTTCGGACCATAGAAGTTGCTTGCGATGGTAATGCCGCATCGGGGTGGACTGCGCGCGGCAGTAACGGCAAAACTCCATGCCAAATTTCACCATTGGATCTATATAACCGTATCTATGGCGAAGGGTTCCAAGATCCAAACCAAGCAGAGTTTACACCTGACCCTGAAGTCATGGTCCGCCATAGTGTTCTATCTGCAGTAACTGAACAACGGCAGCAACTCATGAAGTCCGTATCATCTAATGATCGCTCACGACTAGATGAGTACTTCACCTCGTTAAGAGATGTTGAGCAGAAACTGGCATTCGAGCTCGACCGCCCCTCCCCCTTGCCGGCATGTTCAATACCTACTTTAGGCGATGAAGAAATCGGTACACTGGTTTCGCAAGTTCAAAACACTCACCGTCAATTCGCTCAGCTTCTAGCTCATGCTCTCGCTTGTGGCCAGACACAAATCTTTCACGTCACCCTGGGCAATGCATTTTCTACCTTGCGACTTCCGGGAGAGCCCAGTGCCTATCATGCTTTAACGCACGAAGAGCCGATCGATACCGATTTGGGTTATCAGCCTAAATGCAAAGCACTCGCAGAACAATGTATGGGTTTTTTTGTTGAGCTGGTTCAAGCCATGGACTCCATCCAGGAAGGAGAGGGAACGCTGCTCGACCGCAGCGTCCTCCTAGCGTTTACAGATCATGGTGAGGCAAGACTGCATTCAATGAAAAACATGCCCGTATTCACTGCCGGCGGCGCAGGTGGTCGTCTGAAGACAGGAATACACATCGCTGCAGAAGGCGATGCCGCGACGCGCGTAGGCTTTACGGTCCAAAAGGCATTTGGTGTTGTCAGTAACCGATGGGGAACAGAATCCAACGAGGTTACTCAGCCGTTTAGCGAGGTTCTTGCATGAGAAAACCGCTAAAACAAATTAGACTTACAGTAGTATTCGCTACTGGCTTAACTGTGCTTGCTTCTCCGATTACCAGTGCACAACCAGAAGATTTCTTGACTAGCCACATTCCTTCATCGACACCCGCAGGGATCACCTTAGTAGAAGTGCATCGAGTCGAAGAGTACTCGTCAGATCAATATTTTTTTACTCGTTTGGGAGATATAGATGGCAAAACGCTGTTTTATCCCTCTTCCAACTCCAATGCCACTTCAACTAACTTCTATCCTGTTCTAGCAGCCAATGATGCTGCTGCATTTGATGATTGGACATTGGTTGCTCACCAAAATACCTCAAATATCATTACGAAGCAGTGGGCCTATCAAGGCAATCCCTTGTATACCTGGTCGCAAGAATCTGAGGTTGGAGAAATTGCTTTAAATACAGCCCTTTACGGCGCCAGCGGTGAGTACCCTGTGACTGCTGATAACCAAGATGGCGCGTTGATGCCTCCAGATGGCTGGCAGATTGCCCGCTATACGCCCGCAAGCTCAGTCAGAATTCCTGACGGTTTCGATTTGAAATTAGTGGATTCCAGTCAAGGGGTTGTTCTAACAAATCATTTAGGATTTTCACTTTATAATTTTGATGACGGCTCTGACCAGCCTGAATCTTCTTGCACAAATAAAGAATGTTATGAAATATGGACCCCTATAGCTGCATCTGCACTCGCAATTGGTTATGGCGATTTTTCGGTTATCGCTAGGACTGATGATACTCGACAGTGGGCTTTTAGAGGGATGCCGTTATTTAAATTTAAAAACGACTTGTTACCTGGCGATGTGCACGGACGGGATGTACATCCGCATATGCAACTCGCCTTGCTAAAAGAAAACTTCCACCCTCAAGGGGTAAATGTAATTTCCCAGCGTGGCTATGGGGATATGTTAATTCTTAATGGTAGAACGCTTTATTTTGGCTCGGCGTTTGAAAAATATTGGGGTGGACGCAGCCTGCGTGGCAGCTTTGATATCGCCTATATTAAAGGCAAACAATTAGGCAGCAAAGCTTGTGTTAGTGGCGAGTGCCTTGAATCCTGGCATCCTTTTACTGCATCCGCTGATGCTAAATCCAGCGGTTTTTGGGAAGTGATCAGTCGCGAGGATGGCAACAAGCAATGGGCTTACAAAGGATTCGCTCTCTACACATACGCAGGCGATGAATCTATTGGACAAATACGCGGGCACAACCTTTATGAGATTGCCGATGTCGATGGCGACGCAGCAGCAATTGCTCGCACTCGCTTACTTGCTGAAGTCGGCAACGCTATGGGCGGCGCTGGAATTTATTGGAGTATAGCGAAACCCTGATCAACCCTTGAAAATATAAAGCTGCCACTGCCGTTAGCCAGATTTCTTATCTATCTAATCTTCGCGATCAAACACTCTAACCCATATGATTTTACCTACCGCATCACGCCCAACCGAGATCATGGTTTGATCATCATCCGCCAGCACTCGGGTGTAGGTCATAGTCAAAACTCCACCTTCTTTTTGAGTGACGAACTCTGATTTGTCTCCTAGTCTACTAATCGCTACGGTAGCGTTCGCTGCATTACTCCACGGAAAGTCGGGTGAAGGATGATCTTTGCCATCGCAGAGCACCGACCAATCTAGAGAGCCCTTATCTTCTGGTCCATTTTCAAATTCCATGGCGTAGCGTTGTTCAACCTCGGTATTCGAGAAAATAAGCACCTCAAACTGCAACCCCTCGGGGTCGAGACTTTTCTCTGGATTTAACGTCCAGGTGCCGTTCATCTCTAGAATACAATCGGTCGCAGCTTGAGCACTAACAGCTGCTGTCAAGGCGAAGACTATAAATAGATTTCTCATGGCTATTCCTCAGTTTCTAATTCATTTAATCAGTCTAACTTAACAGAATTAGTCAGTCAGAGGGATGCATTTCTAACTCACCTGACATAATTAAATTGCTTCCGTTAACTATAAATTATTAATTTAACGGGTAGAATCAAGCTAAATAATGTAACAAAAAAACAAGCACAGGCTGAAAGTTCTGTGACCTTCAAAAGGCGCTAATTATGGACAAAAAAAATAGATGGTTACGGCTTATGCTCGCTGGCTTGATCACTATTGTCCTTGAAAATCCAAGCACAAACGCAGTGGTATCAGTATTCCCTACGGGGACTACAATTTATAAACCAGACAAGACATGGAATGGATATACCATCATTGATGCTGCAGATGGGCAAGGGACAGTCCTGCTGGATATGAATGGTAATGAGCTGCGTCGTTGGCCAGAATTAGATGGAATGGGGCCTTTTCGCATACTTCCTGGAGGCTACATCATGGGTGGGGATGTGCGCAGGAACCCCTATCAGGAATCCGTTGTTTTAAAACAACTAGACTGGGACGGTAATGAAGTTTGGCGCTACGATCGAGCCGAGGAAACAGCAGTGCCCAGTCAATCTATCGAAAGTGGTGAAGCAAAAGAAGACGACAAAGTTTGGGCATCACGGCAACACCATGATTGGCAACGAGAAGGAGACCATATCGGTTACTACTCACCCACGACAGCACCACTAACTTCTTCCGGTAAAACCATGGTACTTGCCCACAAGAATGTTTATGCGCCGGCAGTTTCCAATATGCGCCTAGAGGATGATTATATTTATGAAGTAGATTGGGAAGGGAATGTTCTGTGGGAATGGCTAGCCAGTGACCATATTGACGAATTTGGGTTTTCTGAAGATGCGCGCAACGCAATTTTCCGCTCTACTGAGTTTGATGAAGATCGCCAAAGTGCAGACTGGTTACATATTAATTCAGCGAACTATCTTGGACCTAACAAATGGTACAAAGCGGGCGACGAGCGCTTTCACCCCGACCATATTATGATCAGTAGCCGAACAGCAAACATCATTGCGATTATCGCGCGAGATGGAAGCATAACCTGGCGCCTTGGGCCAGATTATTCAATCGATCAAAAATTGAATGAGATTGGCCAAATCATTGGTCAACATAATCCTCATCTAATTCCAGAAGGATTACCCGGAGCTGGAAATTTACTGGTATTTGATAATGGTGGCACAGCGGGTTATGGCTTCTCTAACCCGGCGGCGCCTGATGGCGTCAATTCTATGACCCGTGATAGCTCAAGAGTGTTGGAAATAAACCCAAGCACTTTAGAAGTAGTGTGGGAATACACTAAGACCGGGACTCAAAGATTTCAGTTTTACAGTTGGTATGTATCTAATGCTCAACGGCTACCTAATGGAAATACTATGGTGAACGAAGGCATGAATGGCCGAGTATTTGAGTTAACGCCTGAAGAAGAAATTGTTTGGGAATATGTAAGCCCTTTCTTTAGTGATACTGATCCTCCATCTCATAGAATCTACCGCGCTTATCGACTACCCTATGACTGGATCCCGCAACTCGAACTACCAGAAGAACGACCTGTAATTCCGCCTGCACTTGGGGAATTCAGAATACCTGCACAATAGATCCAAAGATAATTAACAAGAGAGTGATGCCTAAATCAAGTCCCGATCGGAAAGATTAGGACTCGAAAGAAATAGTAACAATCTACTGGAAGCACTCGAGCAAAGACATCACTACGCAGGTACTCTAACCTTTTAATCACTTTTCCTAGCTGATGTTTTGCTTCTTCTCTCGATACGCTTTACCTTTAGAGTTTGCCCCTCATTACTGAGACTATAAAAGAGCAGCAGGAGTATTTAAAAAGTGGACAACGACGGGTCACAGAAGAAAGATTTTGATGTCATTACTGTCGGAGCGGGTATGGCAGGTTTATACATGCTCCACAAACTCCGTGCACACGGCTTCTCAGCGATTGGGCTAGAGTCTGGCGACGATGTGGGGGGAACTTGGTACTGGAACCGCTATCCTGGCGCCCGTTGCGACATAGAAAGTCTCGACTACTCCTATAGTTTCGATCCTGAGCTGGAAAAAGTGTGGCAGTGGTCGGAACGCTATGCCACACAGCCAGAAATTTTACGTTACCTACAATTTGTAGCTGATCGATATGACCTACGTCGTGATATTCGTTTCTCCACTAAAGTCGAGCGAGCAGATTGGGACGATAGTCAATCAAAATGGCGTATAACTACTGCTAATGGTGATAGTTTGACCTGCCAATACTATGTTATGGCTACAGGTTGTCTGTCGTTACCCAAAGAGCCAGATGTGAAAGGCGTAGAGCGTTTCACTGGTCAGACTTATTTTACGAACCGCTGGCCCCATGAGGACGTCGACTTTAAAGGCATGCGCGTTGCGGTAATCGGTACCGGTTCCTCGGGCATTCAATCGATCCCACTTATCGCCGAACAAGCGAGTCAACTTACAGTTTTCCAGCGCACTGCGAATTACGCAGCGCCTGCGAATAATGGGCCGGTGCGCCCTGAACATCGAAAGAAGCTCAATGCCGACAGAGAAGCCTACCGAGAAGAAGGACGTTGGTCGAGGGCAGGGGTTCCCTTGCCCCGATCGGAGGAGCCCTATTCAAGCGTTAATTTGGAAGAACGCCAACGTCGCTTGGAAGCAGGTTTCGCCCAAGGCGACCTATTAACAATTAACTCTTCATTTTCTGATCTTGTAACTAACGCAGCTGCAAACGAATCAGTCCAAGATTTTTTCCGTGACAAAGTTCGCGCTAAAGTTACCGACCCGAAAACTGCCGAAGACCTTTGCGCTAAAGATTTCCCCCTTTTTACCAAACGCCTCTGTTTAGAAACCAATTACTTTAAGACTTTTAATCTACCACACACCAAACTCGTCAACCTGCGCCGCACACCTATTGCTTCCATTACTGAGACGGGTATCGACACAACGGACGAAAGTATGGAATTCGATGCAATCGTTTTTGCTACAGGTTTCGATGCAATGACTGGCGCAATCGTTGCTGTGGACATTCGCGGTCGAGATGGCATCTCACTCAAAGATGTTTGGGAAGAAGGGCCCAAGACCTACTTGGGATTGAATGTTCATGGCTTCCCGAATTTCTTTACTATTACAGGCCCAGGAAGTCCCTCAGTATTATCTAACATGGTTGTATCAATAGAGCAGCATGTAAATTGGCTTACCGCTACTTTTGAACACTTACGTAAAGAAGGTTTTCAGACAATTGAAGCAACTTCTGCCGCTCAAGACGGCTGGATTACTCATGTAAACGATTTTGCCAATCTTACTCTTTATCCTGTTGCTAATAGTTGGTATATGGGAGCAAATGTTCCCGGAAAACCTCGCGTGTTTTTGCCATATATTGGTGGTGTTGATACATATCGACAAGCATGCAACGAAGTGGTTGAGCAGGATTATCTTGGTTTCAAACAATGTGGCTCATCGGGATCTCGCTGCAATGAAGGTGTGATTCGATTCGTAAAACCCGATGTACAAATGGTATTGGATGCCATCGCTGACCTGGAACAGCCTCCTTTAGACACCTTATCTCCTATCCAAGCAAGAGAACAAATTGAAGCCAATGCCGCTAACCGGGCACCCGGGCCAGAAGTTGGCGAAGTCTTAGATGGCTCTTTGCCAGGCCCCGCTGGCTCGCTCAATTATCGACTGTATCGACCGGCCACTGCAGGACCGCACCCTATTGTCGTCTACTACCATGGTGGTGGCTGGGTCCTTGGTCATGCAAGTTCAGATGATCCTTTCTGTCGCTATTTGTGCGCGCAAGCTAACACTCTAGTAATTTCAGTTAACTATCGCCACGCACCAGAAACTCGTTTTCCTGCTGCGGTCGAAGACGCTTTTGAGGCGCTGAACTGGATCGGCAATAACGCAGAATCACTTGGCGGAGCTCCTAACAAGCTTTCTGTAGCAGGTTGGAGTGCGGGTGGAAATTTAGCAACCGTCGTGTGCCAACTCGCACTAAAACAAGGGGGTCCGAACATTAATGGGCAATTATTAGTCTGCCCTGTAACGGATTGTGATTTTTCCACTGCTTCATACAATGAAAATGCTGAAGGATATATTCTGACGCGTAATTTGATGGAATGGTTCTGGAATCAATATTGTGAGGCTGAAGACAGGAAAGATCCGCGTGCCTCTCCCTTACGTGCTGAAAGTTTGGTTGATTTACCACCCGCAATGGTAGTCACTGCCGAATTGGACCCACTGCGCGATGAAGGCAGTGCCTATGCAGCGGCTTTGCAGGCTGCGGGAGTTATCGTAGAACATATACAGGCACCAGGGCAAATTCATACTTCGTTAACCGCCGTAGATATGGTGCCCTCAGCAAATGATGTCCGCCAAGCTATGAGCGATGCAGTGCGAGCTTTCGCAAAGTAAGAAGTAAGAGCCAAAAAGAGCCATTTATAACTATATATCAGCAATACCCTGTCATTGTATGATTAGTGTAGCCTCTTTTTAGGCAGAACGGCTTATTTTAGCACGCCGAGGAATTTAATTTTCTGCTAATGAATAAAATTAAATTCCTCTACCTCTTTGTTACACAGTTATCCTAGTTTTTGTTTCTACGTCTCTTTATTTAATTTGAATTATTCTACTTGAAGTTCTCAGTCCTGCAATGATGGATGAGCGTAACCGGTGGGCAATGTCTGATCGGGATCTACGCGAACACTTAGATATGTAATCTGTTCCTGAATATGACGAAAGCCATGAGGGACTCCGGCTGGAATTACCACGATGTCACCAGCCGAAATAGCTTGGGTCTGACCATTAGTTGTAGTGCGACTTCCGCTTGGTCCTATTAGTTCTCTAACAGAAATATTATCTGCGGGAAACTCAACATCTCCTGTAGCATCTCCCCCGGTTACTAAAATGCCGGAACCAGACAAAACATAATATACTTCAGTAACTCGGTGATGAAGAATCGCATTTACTTCTTCACCTTCAGTTCGAGTATTAACTCGTCGCAATATACCAACAGCTACATTAATATCATCGCCAATATCTACTACTCTAATTTGTTGATCTATGGTGTCGCCTAAATTTTCAAACACTTCCATTATTTCGTGCTCTGGAACATGAGTTGCAGTAGTTGGCCCCTGAGCAAACAATCCCGATGATGTAACGAGAAAAAAAACAGTACTGATTAATTTTACAAATTTATTGCTTTTCATTTTTACTTCTCCTTAAAAAATTAAATGTCTATTTTCATGCAATTGAGCATCGTAAATTTATTGAACTACTGATTGGTAGTGATTAGGGGCGAGTTAGCATTGCTCGCCGACCGCTTACAACGGGTGGAAAATCCTGTACTTCCTCATAAACTGCTGTTATGAAACGGTTTTTATTCTGCTGAGCTAACCCCTTTGAAGATTGCTCATAGGGTGCGGTCAAGTTGGCTCCTAGTACTCGCTCCAAGATTATCTGAACGAATTATCTCTGATTATGTTATACTGCCAATTAGCAGCATAGATATCGACAGAAAGATAATTTTTTTGTGCTGCGAGTGTATAGTCTTTAGCAAAAGGTCATTTTTCCGCAGTTTATCATCGTGGTTCTCTGAGACTACAAGTCTTTCCCTTTTATCCGCTGTTGTCTCCGCATTGTTGCGGTTGCGATTTCTGAATATCTCTATCGATCACACACTCGCTCCCAAGCTTACATAGCTTGGATCACTATTGTTGGTCGCTCACATTGGCTAGCGTTCGCTATGGCTAACGCTTTATGGAGTGCGCACCCATAATAAACTAACTAATTTAAAAAAAAACAAGAGACATAAATGACTTTTACTACACTCGGATTATCCGATTCCCTGTTACGCGCCTTAGCGAATACAGGCTATAAAACACCCACTCCTATTCAGATGAAGGCAATTCCAGCTATTCTTTCTGGCGGCGATGTCATGGCATCAGCTCAGACTGGAACCGGCAAAACCGCCGGATTCGTCCTCCCGATGCTGCAACAATTGAGCAAGGGAACCAAGGCTCGACCTTGTCGAGTTCGCGCCTTAATTCTAACTCCAACACGAGAACTGGCCGCACAGGTACACGACAGCATTATTACTTATGGTAAACATGAAAAACTTTCTTCTACTGTTGTGTTTGGCGGTGTAAATATTAATCCGCAGCGACAAAAATTAAATCATGGCGTTGATCTCTTGGTCGCGACTCCTGGTCGCTTGTTAGATTTGTATCAACAAAATGCAATACAATTCGATGACATCGAGTTATTAGTATTGGATGAAGCAGATCGTATGCTGGATATGGGGTTCATACGAGATATACGCAAGATTCTAAAACTGATTCCTAAGCGACGACAGAATCTAATGTTCTCAGCAACATTCTCCAAAGATATTCGGCAATTAGCTGGTACGATTTGTAAAAAGCCCATAGAAATAGATGTGGCACCACGCAACTCAACAGTGGAAACAGTTTCACAGAACTTGTATTGGGTTGAGAAGGAACATAAGGCTGACCTACTAAGTGAATTACTACAAGAGACTCATGAGCAGGTATTAGTATTTACGCGCACTAAGCATGGCGCTAATAAATTGGTAAAACGCCTAGGCAAAGATTCCATCTCAGCCATAGCGATTCATGGTAACAAGAGTCAGACTCAACGCACCAAGGCCTTAGATGAATTCAAAAGAGACAAAGTTCAAATTTTGGTTGCTACAGATATAGCAGCCCGCGGAATAGATATCGAACTACTGACTTTGGTGGTGAATTTTGATCTTCCCCACGTGTCAGAGGACTATGTGCATCGTATCGGGCGAACTGGCAGAGCTGGCGGAAGTGGTCAAGCCATCTCATTAGTCTCCCGAGAAGAGAAAAAACAACTGCGTGCGATTGAATCTTTGATTAAACTGAAGATCACTCCCCTTTAAGTGAATGTTTAGTGCTATAAAATCAAAGCACCGGATGTGCGTTGTTTTAAAGTAGCGAAAACGAGTCCGAAAAGCTTAGCAAAAGAATTACCGAATTGACTGCCTTCATTAGATAACCTTTAGACTCAGCAAATCAGGTTAATCAATCAAATGGTATTAATAAAAACCAAAGCCATTTAAAGTTGGTAGATAGCAGATGAAATGAATGGGTTCCACTCTTTTTGTGAGGTAATACTATGAAAAATCTAATCTTCGCTTTGGGTCTATTAGGCTGGATAGCTCCTCCTCTCGCTGCCCAAAGCATTCCAGAGCTCCCCTTTGAGTCAATAGCAGATCCTTTGCAATTGCCTGAAGACATTCATTTTGGCGAAATCGCAGGAATAGCGGTTAATTCTAAAGAGCATGTATTTGTATTTTCTCGCGGTAATTCCGTTGGACCGGCATACATGGCTTCCGCTGCACAATTGTTAGAATTCGATGCCAGCGGCAACTTTGTCCGTGAGATCGGAAAGAATCTGCATGCTTGGTCTTATGCTCATGCGGTCCGCGTCGATCCGCAGGACAACATTTGGGTAGTAGATAAAGGATCTAACATGATCTTACGCTTCAACCCGACTGGAAGGGTAGACTGGGTATTTGGCCGCAAAGCGGAAGCGTCTCATTTAGCGGTGCCTCCGGATTATGTAACGGTGATGGCGCGTATGCTTAGGACTATGGGTGTAGAAATGGATAACCAACAAAATCTAAATCCGCGTTCACCCTTACCAGTTCATCGCGACAATGAATTCAATCAACCTACTGATGTAGCCTGGGACTCCGAGGGAAATACTTATTTCAGTGACGGGTATATCAATTCACGTGTCGGTAAAGTTAACGCCCGTGGAGAATGGGTTGCAAGTTGGGGTTCATTAGGTAGCGGCCCAGGACAATTCGATACTCCTCACGGCATTGCGGTATCCCCTGACAATGAGATATATGTAGCAGACCGCGGTAATCGCCGTATTCAGATTTTCGATCAATCTGGTAATTACCTCCGCGAATTCACCGTCGATGTACCGGTGGATCACAGCAGACCCCACCCACCATACGGCCCTGGTGGCCCAGAAATTACCCAGGGCACAATGGCACCTGGTGCGCCTGATGCAATGTGCATGACGCCTGGCCCAAACCCAGTTTTATTTATAGGCGATTTGTACCCCGGCAGCATCTACAAAGTGAACTTAGAAGGAGAAGTGCTGGGAGTTTATGGAGTTGCTGGGCGCAATTTAGGTGAGTTTGGCTGGATTCATGCGATCGCTTGTCCATCTGAAGATGAAATCTGGATTGGAGAGCTGACGACGTGGAGAGTCCAAAAGTTAGTTACACGAAGGTAACAACAGCTAAACTAGCGGGTATCAAGGCGCAAGAAATAACGCGGTGGAAAACCCATTTGCGCACGAGATCTAAAACTGAGTCTGTACTCCTCTCTTAATAGGGCTTCTTCAGCACCATCAAGAGGAACCGCTAGGAAAGGCTGGAACACATCCTCGCCTGGCATTTTTACTTCCACGTTTGGATTATCTAACGCCTGATGATACCAAGCCCGAGGCCAATGATTTGCTGCGATATAGTGATTGCCATCGACTTCACGTAAGCTAAGAACTCTTTCATGACGTTCGTTGTTTTCATTTAGAGTAGCTATAACAATGGAAGTTCTGCCTTGGGGTTGATTCATTCCAAGGCTCATCTCGAATTCAATAACCCAACCGATATAGATTAGAGACAAAGCCCCAAATCCTGCAAGAATCCATTTTGTAGTTTTGTGTATTTTCATAGCTAACGATGTCCAAAAACAATCCAAGGAAAAGAAAATAATCCCTAATCACTTCTTATCTGACAACTCTATCCTAGGTTATGCCTGCCATTTTTATCATAAATTAAGCGGCTTTCTGCACCCCAAGATATCAATCTATTCACTGTACTCATAGCTTTAACTGTAGCTGACACCCATCCCCGCCCGAACGTCATTATTTACTCCATAAGGAGCGATAGGATAGCGCAATCCATTTTTTGAAAGTTGTTTTAACCCATCGATCACTTTGGGAAGATACCCGGGAGGGACGGCCATCAATAGCTCGTCTTCCATCACGCCCCCATAGCGACGTTCTGCAAAGCAGGGAATAGAAAGGCTAGGCTCTCCTGTTGCTAGTGCCCTACCCCAAGAATCAGCGCAAGAAGATTCACCAACACACCCCCATTCGAGTTTCTTATAACCTGTATACTGCAGACCATTGATGAACAAGATCATTTGAGCCGGCGTAGCGTAAATCAAACAAATATCCGGTGGATTTAAGCGGCCACTTACCAAGGGGCTAACCGCCATCGCCGCATACTGGCCAAAAGGAACAACATCCATCGCTTGTTGGTGGGCGCTGGCATTTTCATCATCAGCATACCAGACGCCACTCATTCGATCGCCGGACAACCAATCTTCATCCCGCGGCGATAATCCAATAACTGTTTTGCACTGAGCGCCTACTAAATCATCAGCGGTGATACCAACCGTCCACCCATTTCGAGCCGCCATACCTACAATCTGATCTGTCGTATGAATCGCCTCTGGGCGGCGGATGCGCTCGACCGCTTCCATGTCTTTCACCCGAGCAAAAAGTTTCATGCCTATCGGCGTTGTTCTTATCCGTAGCAACTCATTCAAAGATTGTACAATTTCCCTGAAATCGATATTGGATAGATCACTGGTAATTACGTCCGTCATGGTTATCTCCTGACAAAACCTGAGAATAATACTAATAGCTGATTCTTAGACAGATGGAAATAAAGAGCAAGTTGAGTTTTATTGATAGATTACTGAACAATCAGCACTTGCACTGGCAATGAATTTGGAGCAAATCTAACTTGGCAAAAAAATCTCAACTATTGTATTTTCACTGGAACCCAACTCAATTAAGGAAATTTAAATTGCGCGTAAATTCTGGACTATTTAGCCTCTTTGCGGTCACGCTCTTCGCATGCAATCAACAAGAATCAATACCTACAATGACATCGCTATCTGGACAAAATGAAAAACCGCCAAATGTAATGTTAATTCTTGCAGATGACTTAGCATTCTCTGATCTGGGTGCTTATGGCAGCGAAATCGACACGCCAAACCTCGATCAACTCGCCGCAGAAGGCCTTCTATTCACGCGGTTTCATGCTAGCGCTATGTGCTCTCCTTCGAGGGCAATGCTATTAACCGGGGTTGACCAACACAAGAACGGATATGGCACGATGGGTGAATACCTCGACTCGAGCCAACAAGGCCAGCCAGGTTATGAAGGATACCTGAACAATCAAGTAGTTACCCTTGCCACCGTTTTACAACAGTCTGGATTCAATACTTACATGACAGGAAAATGGCATCTGGGTACCACAGTTTTGCCAAGTGAGAGAGGCTTCGACCAGACTTTTATCTTATTACAAGGTGCAGGAAGTCACTTCGATAACACTGGGTACGCAAGTGCTCAGCCTACCGTTAATTATATGCGTAACGGGGAAGAGACTGAGCTTACTGATGACTTCTACAGCAGCGATACTTATACCCATGAAATGATTCAATACATAGAAACAGGAAGAGATTCAGAAATGCCTTTCTTCGGGTATTTAGCCTTTAGTGCACCGCATTTCCCGCTGCACGCGCCAACAGAACTCATTGATAAATATGAAGAGCGCTATCTTGCCGGCTGGGACATTATACGAAAACAGAGACACGATGCCCTCAAAGCCAGAGAGCTCATAGATGCAGAGGCGGAAATGGCAGAACGTTTGCAACGAGTTCCAGCTTGGGAAAATGTGAGTGAAGAGGAACAACGCTATCAAGCTAAGAAAATGGCCGTATATGCAGGGATGGTGGACAGTCTTGATCAGAACGTTGGCAAACTCATCACTTACTTAAAATCCATTGACGAATATGACAATACCGTTTTCCTTTTCTTGTCTGATAACGGTCCGGAGTCAGTCGATTTCACAACCTATCCTTATTTACCAATAGCCTCGGACTGGATCGAAGAAACTTTTGACAATAGCTATGAAAATTTAGGTCAAGACGGCAGCTATATTTATTATGGGGAACGGTGGGCTCATGTTGGTGCCGCAGCTCACAGCTTTCATAAGACCGTCGTCAGTCAGGGAGGCATCAATGTCCCTCTCATTGTTAGCTATGCGAAAGAACTCCCACGCAATCGAGTAGTCACAGAATTTTCCAGTATAGTGGATATAGCGCCAACGATTCTGGATCTTGTTGGGGTCTCTCACCCGGGAGATGAGTTCGCGGGAAGGCAAATTCATCCCATGGATGGTCGTTCTTTCCTGCCCTACCTAAAAGGGGAACAAACTAATATTTACCCAACAGGCACCGGAAATGGTTTTGAATTGTTTGGTCACAATGCCTTCATCAGCGGCAACTGGAAAATCTTACGCTTACAAGAACCCTATAGTGACTTTAGTTGGGGTTTGTATAATTTGGATAAGGACCCCGCAGAATTGAACAATGTCGCAGAGCAGAATCCCGTCAAATTCCAAGAGATGATCGCCCTATATTCTGATTATGCCGCTGACAATGGTGTCATACAGGTGCCAGAAGGGTGGAAAATGTTTGAAAACTTAGGCCGCCTTCGTCAATAAAGCCAGTCAACAATGAATAGAGTTCAGGACAAAGTCGTAGTGATTACCGGAGCAGCGTCAGGGCTTGGGTTAGCGGATGCAAAGTTACTAGTTGCAGAGGGCGCACTGGTCATTATGACTGACATCGACATCGCCAACGGAGAAGCTCGTGCCAAAGAATTCGGTGCTACTTTTATCCAACAGGATGTGAGCGATGAGGCGAGCTGGTCTGAACTAATGAAAGTAATCAAAAGAAAATTTGGTCGTTTAGATGGGTTGGTCAATAACGCTGGTATCGCTCCCATCGCAAACATTGAAGACTTAGACACAGAAACTTGGCGAAAAGTACTGAGCATTCATTTGGATGGCACTTTTTTTGGTTGCCAAGCTGCCATCAAACTGATGAAAGAAAATGGTGGTGGTTCCATCGTAAATATGTCGTCCACTGCAGCGCTAGTGGGCATCGGCCCCTATCTTGCCTATTCGGCAGCCAAAGGCGGTATCCGCTCCATGACAAAATCCATTGCTATTCATTGCCGTCAAAACAAACTTAATATTCGCTGCAACTCTGTACATCCCGGCTCAATTAATACGCCTATGGTTCATCATGCTCTCAAAACTCTAATGGGTAAGGACATAATGGCCCAAGAAGACCCGGAGCAAACACGACTGGAGTTAGGTATTGGAGAACCTGATGACGTAGCGCATATGGTTGCTTATCTCATTTCCGATGAAGCAAAACACATTAACGGAACAGAAATGGTGATCGATAATGGCGATACTGTTATCTAATCGCGGATCTTTAGGAGAAAGTTTTGAATATTACAGGCATAGTTCACGTAAACATTAATTGTCGAGACTATGAGAAATCTAAAGCTTTTTACGAAATGCTAGGGTTCGAAGAGTTTTGGCCTGTACCCGAAACAAATAGCAAAGAAGTCGCCAACGCAGTGGCCATGCCAGTGTATAAAGTCAAAGGGGCATTGATGGCATTAACAGGAGCCACACAGCGCACCATTATTGATCTGCTGGAGTGGAGGTCACCGAGGGATGAGTCTCAACCATACCCGAACCTCTACCAAGCAGGAATTGCACGGATTGCCTTATCAACAAGTGATATAGATGCTGACTATTCTTATTTACTAGAACAAGGGGTGGATGTTTTGTCGGAACCAGTCAGAGTTACAATGTCAAAAACGAGTCATAGCCGCTTCTTTTGCTTCAAAGACCCGGATGGCACGTTTTTGGAACTCGTACAGGTATTTACAGACTAGTAAATTTTGTTTCGCCAAGTGCGCGAACCACAGAAACATCAATAGTCGCAAAATCCAAAGCATTATTCATGGTTAACCACGAAGCTTCTCTTAAATTTTGAAGTGTTTTCTCTAAATCATCATCATCTAATTCGTAAATCGCGAGATAAGAATGAGATTGGCTTGGTTGCATCTGTTGCTCCGTGACAATAAATCGCTGCGCTGACTTAAATCCAGATATTTGTAGCACTTCATCCAGATGTATTTCGTCATACCAACGATTAAATTCATCTTCACGACCAATCATAGGGTTGGCTTTTACTATATATAGAGTTTTCATGTATTAAGTTTATACATTCTGTAGAGGTATAAAAATTTTCTAAATAAGCGACTTATTCAAGAGCAATCAGGCTCATTCACTACATTTGATAGACTAGTGTGATGATCACAGGAAAGTGATTGCAAAGTGGGGCTTCGCTCAAATACGTTATTTGGCACAGCATCGGCCTGCAATTTCAAATGCGCAAAGATGTGGCGGCCGTTATACGCAACTGGAGCAAAAAGCCCTGCTTCATTCGCCTCAGCAGGTAAGAGTTTTAGGTTAACCCACCCCCGCACATTGCCACCAATGAGCATGATACGTTGATTCTGGGGGTCTAGCTTCACTACGATGTCGCAGTGAGTTCTGGCTCCTACTCCAAGTTGTTCTCGACGCGCAGCTAAAGAGGCATAATTTGGGCGACTACCTCTACAAAGCATATCTCCCGGTTCAATGACTTGCTCGCCAGTATCGTAGGCAATATAGGCAGACAGAGATTCATTGTCTTCCCGCGCTGTTATAGCCTGATCAATATAACTATGGTGGGCGATCGCCCGGCGGAACTTCCTTAAATCACCCAATCCACTCTCACACATAACCCAGGAAATGAATGCTGCCGACCATGGGTTACTCCATCGCGTTCCAACCCCATAAGTGCTCCAGACTTGATTTTGCCGCCTCAATATCCAAGCACTGTCTGGCGTTGAAGACCAATATCCGGCGATGGAATCTGCTACCCGGGCGGCTTCAGCGGGATCGATTGACGGACGCCGCCAAGGCTGGCGCCGATATTTAGGATTGTCATCGCGAGTATTGGTCAGATCGTAAATGCTATAACCAAAATAGGCCCACTCCTGAATCGCAGTATTCACTACCCGGTTGCGTAAGTTCTCGGCGGAAATGCTTCGACAATCTCGCTCTAAATAGACCATGCTGCCCGGTGTCCCCGTGACTCTTGACGATGGTGCTTCAACATCAAAAATTGCTTTGGGCAATCGATCCAGATGGGGTAGCTGAGTGAAACTAGGCGTGAAACTAAAAGTGACTAAAGCTAGCGCTAGCACTCTTAAAAGTGCTTGTTTTTCAATTCTCCTTTTTATTCTTATCAACATTAGTCCCTAGAATTACACTTAACCTATTTGGTTATGCGTAATCTGCACCCTTTCTAACTAAATATTCTGACGATTCTAAAACTCGCTACTTAAGACTTGGCAAACCTAACAGCAGATACAATGGCATGTGGTAAATGCAAGATCCATTGCCCTAGCAAAAGTACTAAAGGAATGCCCAATGTGACTAATAGTGTTTCAACCATCGAAAGTCCAAACCACATATCAGGCGATTGACCGCACGGTCCGTTAGCACCAAAAAAGAATGGTATCCACTGATCCAACGGCATAAATACTGGGAATCCTGCTCCCATAGTACAACTGGATATTACCGTACCGTTCTCCACGCCCCAGGCGTACCAACTTGTATGAAGCCCTCCAGCAATAAAAGTGATGACCAGAGTTAAACCTAAGAAGCGGACCCAGAGATTGGATCTAAAAACGACACTGACAGTGGCAGCAATCATGGCTCCGACTACCCAAGCTCTTACCTGCACGCACAAAGCACACGGATAAAATCCTAGGGCGTATTGGTAATAGAGCGCTATTGCCTCCATCAGAAGCAGATAAGCGATACCTGCTAACCAAAAGTAGATAGATTGACCATATTCGTAGAACTGCTTCATAAAAAAATTACCACTCCACTGCTTTAGGCTAGAGTCTACCAATCCTATCGCGTAAATCTAGACAAAAAACAGATCAATATGATGTAAATGTTAGAAATCTGTTAAAGCTATAACAAGCCCTCAATTACAGATGACTCTCTAGAATTATTCCAACAGCTCACCTAGTAAATCTGGGCAAAAATTGCACAGTTGGTAATGTGTGCTGTATTTTAGCCGATTCATCTAGGCACAATATCCAAAACTCACGCACCTGGCTTCCTATGTTAATGACAACACTTTCTCAGTGGTTTCAACTTAATCAGGAGCTCTTGTGGTTTACAACTATTGCAGTCGATTTAAGTTTTGCCATTATTCTTTTTCGCTTTTTTGGCAGACAAGGCCTCTACGCCACTATAGTAATCAGCTTATTACTGGCTAACCTGCAAGGTCCCAAGCTTACCGAAATCTTCGGACTACAAACCAGCATGGGTGTCATCCTCTATTCTAGTATTTATTTCGCTACAGATTTGTTGAGTGAACGATATGGGAAAGCAGAAGCAACTCGCGCAGTAATGATTGGCTTTACAGTGAGCATTATCATTATTGTGATGATTAGTATCAGCTTGATGTATTTGCCTGCTAGTAATCTAGAAACTGCAGAACTTGCACAACGCATGCACGCCGCTACTGCAACGTTGTTTAATTTCACACCACGATTCGTGTTCGGTTCGCTTCTTGCCTACCTGATTAGCCAACGATTTGATGTCTGGATTTTTCATCTTATCAAGAAGAAAACACGAGGAAGACATTTATGGCTCCGCAATAATGCATCAACGATGCTATCTCAAGCCATAGACACAATAATTTATGGTGTAATTGTTTGGTGGGGCGTAGTTGATTTTACGACAGCAATGCAATTAGCTTTAGCCAAGTACTTTTTCAAAGTGATCATCGCCTTAATAGATACTCCGTTTATCTATCTTGCGCGTGACTGGGACGTCGCTGACAAGGATTGGGTCGCAAGCAAGGAATAATTCTCATCATGTGGTCCTGATGGATGAAGTACTATTTCTGAGCGCTTGACATCACTGATTTTCATTAGAGGCATTTAATGGATTCCTTAAGGGCTTGCATTAAAACCTGATAAAAGGAATTGAATCAATTCACCCGAATAATGCCTACGCTACCATCTATATCAATATTAGTACCAAATTCTTGTGAAAGTCGCTGCACTCGCTCCAATATTTCCCTCGCTTTATCATATTTCGCAAGCCGCGGAATACCAAGTCGAGAATCAGGGCCATCGGATCCTAGTTCAGTAGGATAAAGTCGCACTTCCATTAACTCCCCCTCGTCATAATGGCTAATAGCTACAATACTTTCTAGTGATTGAGTAGAATTTCCGAAATTCCGCGAAAATTGGTACCTGCCCGATGTTTGATCTGCATCGACCATTCCTAATACTGCAGGCAAATCCCACAAGGACTCGCGGAAAAATTCGCCAAGACCATAAAAGATAGGTTTGCCTCGGTAGATTTCAATTCCTCTTAAAGTTTGCACACCATGGCCAACGAAAATATCGGCTCCGGTATCAATTGCCTGGTGGGCGAGATCGACGTAGAAAGCTGGAGGCATTGTACTTAGATGTTGTTGCTCTAGAACTGATTGACTTTGATGAATATGCGCCGTAGCAACGACATAATCGGCATATTGTCTAGCATTACGAATACTGCGCAGAATGCGTGAGACGTCTCTTGAATTGAGAGTATAGTCGATGGTACCAGGCAGCTCACCCGCCGCTGCTATTCTATACATGGGATCATCGCGACCCGAACTGGAAGCAGGAAACCTTAAGCTATTTGCTGACTCATTGCTGACAAGTGGCCGTGGATTATCATAGTTAGAGCGATACTCTTGAAACTGATCGCGCACCTGCTTTAGTGAGGCGAATTGCTCCTCCGTTACTAATATAGTTTCCGAGTAGTTCAGCATGTTAAGCCCTGCGCGGCCACCAAGATTTCCTTCTTGAGCGGTTGCAGCAAGCCTTCGATGTTCAGGAAAAATTGGCGCGTGCATACCTACCAGAGCTACACGACCTTGAGGCAGCTCAAGAAATTCCGGTGCTGACGCTTCCTCCAAGTTTCTGCCTGAACCTGCATGCACGATACCGGCCGCATCCAATAAGTTGTTGGTGGATAACATGCCCGCGACTTCTGAATCCAACAAATGGTTCTGCGCGCGATTCACCATATCAAAACCCATCACTTTTAAATCAGCAGCCACTTCATGGGTACCCATAAACCCGTTTAAGGGACCCTCAAATTCTCTTAGATTACCGAGCTCCCCTTCCATATTACCGAAGGACAGGTCGGCCTCAGATATTAGCTGGAGTGCAGCTTGCACATCAGCATCTGCAAGTTGAGATGCTGGACGCCTAATCATTAAGTCACCAACACTGGCGAAAGTGAATTCACCAGAAATTGTCATATTCATATCTCGAAGGTTTAGAGGTTCTAGCGATTGAGCCAAAACAGGCTTCACTAGAAATAACGGAACAATAGCAAGCCCAAGAAAAAGAAAAGTACCAATGAGATATGAGTTTGAATATTTTAAGTCGAAAGGGAGAACCATAAACTTTCCTTTTTCGTAAACGATCTGGTCGGTCATTGATCCCAGGTATTGAAAATACAGAAATATAAAATTAATTGACCACTACCGATAAATCAAAGGTCCACCACCAAAACTTATAATGTTAAGTTGCTCGCCGGTCGCAGATGCTCGTCTATTTAACTCAGATAAAGTCCCGCAGTACCTCTTCTTAATATGACTTTGAACTCGAAATTCTCGAGCACAAACAATATGATCCCAAATCCTATCTTGAGATTTGTTATAGGCAATTATTTCCTCATCAGTCATTAAATTAGGATTAACACGCAAATCATCTGTTACTGTACAGCTAATTAATACTAATAGTAGTAATGCAGAGAGAGCTAAAGATTTCATTGGTGGTTCCTACCCGAAGATACATAGGACTTTTAGTACAACAATTCCTGGCACTTCAAACAAATTGAAAAACTATTCTAGACCAATAGTTTTTCCATTCCTACTCCATTCGGTCATTTTGAATCCACCCTTAATCGAATAATCAGCACGAATGCTAAAATTAGGCTCAAAGCCATAAAGGCAACACTTCAACTTATGAAGTTTGTCATACATATTTCTACTTAGGAAAACTCACTCAATGGGTAATAGTGGCGTCGAGGACAAATTTTATATTGATTGCATAATTAGTTTTTCATATTTTTACTCCACTTACTTTTTGCGTACACTGCTATTTCTCAACTAAATAGACATTAGAGAAATGAAAAGAACAATAAACAAGGCATTATCAGCGATTTACTTTTTCTGTACTGCTCCATTACTAGCCGCTGAATATGAGCCACCACGGACTCAGTCTGGCAAACCTGACTTACAAGGGTATTGGACTAACGCCTCCCTAACAAAAATGGAGCGCGATCCAAATTACGCCGAATATGGACTGGTTTTTCCATCTAATTTGGTGCCTGAGTTAACAGCAGACCATCCCCAAGTCGTGCGCCAACAAACAGATGATAATCAGGCTTGGAAGGAATTACCTGATGGGAGCGATCTCGCAAGAGGACGAGGGTACAACGCATTTTGGGTTGATCCGGGACAAAACTTCGCAGTAGTTAAGGGTGAAGTACGAACCTCGATGGTGACATACCCCAACAATGGGTTAATACCCTACTCAGAAGAAGGAAGAAAACTAAGGCGTGAAAATCGTGCAAAGTACTCAGGCATTCTGTCTGACCAAGTCACTATGGGTACTGACGGTCCCGAAGGACGAGCATTAGGTGAGCGCTGCTTAATAGGTATGGGCAGCACTGGCGGACCTCCTATTACAAATGTTAGGTATAATAATCTCTATCAAATAATTCAGACAGATGAATACATTGCACTACATATTGAGATGGCTCACGATATACGAATTATCCCGATTACCACAGAGCATCGAAGGACTAACATGACTCCATGGTTTGGTGATTCGATCGGTCACTGGGATGGCGATACTTTAGTCG
>MDSV01101207.1_pt1 | contig 58563 bp, 79 predicted proteins | sample 810851 | NCBI WGS metagenome assembly MDSV01 (sample SAMN05326640, study PRJNA326480) | marine metagenome | isolation source: seawater | place: Atlantic Ocean: North East | collected 2012
GACTGTTTTTGTCGAACCACTTGTTCTCAGACTTAGTACCCCAGCCATTTACATAAAAAAAACTCCCCTTAAAAGGGGAGCTTTTTTTTGCCTTGTTTCTTTCAAAAAGAAATAAATGTATGAGTGTTTTACCTGGATTGATTCGCAATCATGCTAAGGCATGGTTGCTCACCCCTTTGGGGCGTACGCACGACCATGTCGTGCATACGTCCAAAAACAGCCTTCTTAGACTGTTTTTGTCGAACCACTTGTTCTCAGACTTAGTACCCCAGCCATTTACATAAAAAAAGCTCCCCTTAAAAGGGGAGCTTTTTTTATGTAAATGGCTGGGTTAACGAATCCAATTTCAAATTAGTCTCCAAATGCTCTTTGTCAATTCTTTTTATCGCCTACAAAAAACAAAATTTCTCCTACAAGCCAATAAAACCAGTCATTTTTCCTATTTGCACCTTTAGTTTTTTATAATTTTCTACGGGGTGGTAGTGAGATTCGAACCAGAGATTTCTTTATAAAACAACTAGCTTTGCAACTTCTGCAAGCCTAGCTTGATACAATTTTCAATAATACCATTATCATCTTTGCCTGAGTCATAGCATCCCTGTATGTAGGCTTCTGGTAAATGAACTATGATATTATGGTCATCAAATGATACTTTTACTTCCCCACCAATTGCTGCGGATATGATCTGCAGTGTTGCTTTATAGCGGGTAGTATTGTTATTTCCAGCCCATTCATCAACTATTTCGCATATACCACTTTTAAAGAATGATGTTTTTATCGGTTTTTCAGTTATTACCATTTGTTTTCCTAAGTTTTATAGTGAGTGATTATATCCGGAAAAGATCAACAGGCAATCCTGGAATACCACACAAATCAAGAAACATTCTAACGCATTGTAATTAAATAACAATATCGCGAAGTTAACTTGATGTCTTGCCACTTGTATGGCTTCATTGGAAGTGTAAACAATAACTGACAATGGAGGCTAAAATGTTACCTCAAACACAATTACCACAAATACCTGATTATGTTGCTAGGAATATGCAAAAAATTGCAGAAACTGGTATGAACGACTTAAATTTAAGAGAAATTGGTATACTCCTTTTTGATTGGGAAGATAAGTACGGTAAAGATTATGGTTATGAAAATTGCCGTGAAACAGTAGAGTGGTTATCTGAAAATTGGGAGCACTTTTATCAAATCAGAGATAGTTTTCTGAAAAATTAAAATTGAGTTATAAGTGTGATTATTATCTTCCATACAAACCAAATAAATGTAACGCAGTAAATAGTGCCTAAAACAGTACTAATCAATACTAATACACCATCTTTTTGAAGCATACCAAATGCAATAAATAATAACGCAATCGAAGGTATAAAGTTACTTAATGGGATAGGTAGCAGAACAACAAACGAAAAAAAAGCAATTACCAAACCAATCAGCCGTATTGCAATTTTGATAGTAAATATCACTAAGCGCGGTTTTATATAGTGCTCAATTTTCACCAATTTAGGTAAAGCTAATTTTAACCCCTTCTCAAGGGTTGCTTTACTTATACAAACATTTCCAATGAACTTAGGCAACCAAGGTTTTTCAATGCCAAGTGCCATCTGAAGAGAAAATAGCAACAATAACGTACCGCTTAAAATCGAAACACCTGGAATAAAATTAGGTAAAGTCAGCAATACAATGAAAGCGCCGTAAGCACGAGTACCTAGTTGGTCTGATATTTTTTGTAAGCTCGGGTTGTCACTTAAATCGTCAAGAGCATCCTGTAATACTGTTGATAGCTTACGAGGATTATCATTTGACATTCCGTTTCCTCCTTCTTCTAGCTAACATATTCAGACTTTCCACTCCTAGTGAGAATGCCATACCAAAATAGATATATCCTTTTGGCACGTGGAATCCCAGTCCTTCAGCCACCAAAAATACGCCAATCATCATAACAAACGACAAGGCTAACATTTTTAGCGTTGGATGAGTTTCAATGAAATTGGCAATAAACTTAGCTGATACTAGCATAACTATCATCGCCACCACCATAGCAGCAATGATAACACCTATATGTTCCGTTAACCCTACAGCTGTGATAACCGAATCAAACGAAAAAATAAAATCGATTAAAACAATTTGTGTAATACTCATCATAAATCCGGCAGAAAATTTGTTATAACTTTCCTTTTTCTCATGAGTAACTTCATCATGAATACTGGATGTTGCTTTTGCCAGCAAGAATAGTCCACCTCCTAGCATTAATATGTCTTTACCAGAAAAGCTTCTTTCCATGAAAGTTAACCAAGGTTCTTTCAACCCCATAATCCAAACAACACTGAATAACAGTACAATACGCATTAAAAGCGCGAGGATAATGCCGATATTTCTTGCTTGATGACGCTGCTTCTCTGGCAGGTGATTAACTAACAAGGCAATAAAAACAACATTATCAATGCCTAGTACAATTTCCAGTGCAGTAAGTGAAAGAAAGCTAGCCCATATATGATAATCGGTAATCCATTCCATCATGCAGCCTCCTTATTATCAGGGTATAGTTCAGAAAAACTGACTGATTTGCCCATATCAGTTATCACGCGCGCGTGATAACGCCGCAGCTGGCGCGGTTCTGTTACTCCGCAAGAATGAGCAATGATTCCTACTTCTTTTTCCATGTTTTTAGCATAATTTGCAACTCTATGGGCTTTATTTTCTGGATTTAAACCGGCCTGCAAACGCTTATTATGAGTGGTTACTCCGGTTGGACAGGTATCCTTATTACATTGCAATGCTTGTATACAACCTAATGAAAACATAAAACCACGGGCATTATTGACAAAATCTGCCCCTGCACAAAGCGCCCAGGCCACCTCCGTCGGATTAACCAATTTTCCGCTGGCAATAATTCGGATACGTTCACGCAAACCATGCTTTTGAAGCAGGTTTACTACAATAGGTAAGCTTTCACGGATTGGTACGCCTACATTATCAATCAAACTCATTGGCGCAGCTCCGGTGCCACCATGGCCACTATCTATTGTGATAAAATCTGGAGCAGATTCAATTCCTGATTTACCTATAGCTAAACATAACTCTTCTACTTCCACAGCATTACCAACACAGAGCTTAATCCCAACAGGTTTTTGAGAAACATCACGAACATGATTGATCATTTCCAGTAAATCTTCTGGCCCATCAATATCCGGAAAACGATTAGGACTGATGGCATCCTGGTGGACAGGAATGCCTCGAATCCCTGCGACTTCTTCGGTAACCTTTTTACCGGGCAAAATACCACCTTTGCCTGGCTTTGCCCCCTGGCTAAGTTTAATCTCAATCATCTTCACCTGTTCATGGGAAGCTACTTCCCTTAGCTTTTTATCGGAAAGTTTGCCGTGTTCATCTCGAACACCGAACATTGCCGTGCCAATCTGAAAAACTATGTCACAGCCGCCTTCTAAATGGTATGGCGATAAACCGCCTTCACCCGTGTTTAGCCATATGCCAGCCATTTTCGCTCCTTTGGAAAGAGCTCGTACAGCAGGAACCGAAATTGCACCAAAACTCATTGCAGAAATATGAAAGAACGAACGTGGGGTATACGGATTTTTGGTATTTTTTCCAATAGTAATTGGTTCTGGTTTTTCGGCCTCGACCTCCAGCGTAGGATACATGCAATTAGTAAAATAGACCGTACCAGGCTTGCTAATGTCACGAGTTGAACCGAATGCAACGGTAGAGTCCAAATTTTTAGCGGCCTGATAAACCCAACTACGTTCGGCACGGTTAAAGGGCAGTTCCTCTCTATCCATCGCAAAGAAATATTGACGAAAAAACTTTCCCAAATGCTCAAATAGGTATCGAAGGCGGCCAATAACCGGGTAATTATGGCGGATAGCATGGGTGGTTTGTGTTTTGTCAATTACGTATAATACTACAACCCATAAAAAGAAAGTTCCTACTACAAATATAAAAAAGTAGGACATGATTTCTAAAGGAATAACCAATTCTTTAGGCATTAAATTCATATTTATCCCCACGGACTTTTGCTGTTATTCTTACCGCTATTTATCTCTTTTGCAAATAATTGCAATTTGGATATACGATTCTCCGTATTTGGATGTGTTGCGAACAAATTATCCATTGAACGTAAGTGCAGTGGATTGATAATAAACATATGGGCAGTAGCAGGATTATTCTCTGCTGCAATATTATCAATTAATTCAGCTTTTTTAGAAATTTTAGCAAGCGCAGAAGCAAGCCCCATCGGGTCACCGGAAATTTCTGCACCATCCTTATCTGCTGCATATTCCCGTGTTCGAGAAATCGCCATTTGCACCAGCATTGCCGCTAAAGGTGCCAGTATGGCCATCAGTAATATCGCTATTGGGCCCATATTGCGTTCACGGTTGCCGCCAAAGAACATAGCGAAATTAGCCAGCATACTAATTGCACCAGCAATGGTAGCTGTAACAGTCATAGTAAGCGTATCACGATTTCTGATATGTGCCAGCTCATGCGCAAGCACTCCGGCGATTTCTCTTTCATTTAGCGAATTGAGAAGCCCGGTAGTAACTGCTACTGCCCCATGTTCGGGATTGCGACCTGTTGCAAAGGCATTCGGTTGGTCATTGTCTATAATGTAAGCTTTCGGTATTGGTATCTCGGCATTATGAGCCAACTTCTCTATTAGCACAAAAAGCTCCGGTGATTCTTTTTTGGTAATTGGTCTTGCACGATATATAGCCAAAACCATTTTATCTGAGTTCCAGTAAGCAAATAGATTCATCATCAAAGCAAATCCCAGCGCTATGATCATTCCTTGCTCACCACCAATAGCAAGACCGACCACGCCAAACAACGCAGTTAATGCTGCTATTAATAGAAATGTTCTCATCATATTCATGGTTTATTCTCCGTAATCGGAATTATTATTTCTATTATTAAATGTTCTTGTACCAAGGTCATCTCTGAAAACAGGCATAGCGCTTTGTCCAAAACTTTCTAAACATTGGCTATATGATTCACGAAACACCTGGTTACGTCTTTCTTCGAATAGACGTCCGCCTTTTTGTGACAACTCCTCTTCATAACGAGCTAATCTTCCACCTGCAGCACTAGAGCAATAATTTTCAAGTGAATAGGTTTGTTTGCAGTGATTATAGCTGCTTTGATAAATATCGTCTCTGCGCCACTCGGGGATTACGACATTGCGCTCTGAAGCAATATCATCTTCAATTTTGAGATCATTATTAGCAGTTATCTGGCAATAGTCTGCAGGTTGCCTAAAATCCATACATTCACGATAAGATTCCTTCCAATATTCCCTTCTGCGAATAACAGAAAATGCATTTTCTGCAGACTCAATAATTCTTTTATGTGCTTTCAATTTTCCATCCGCAAATGCAGTACAATATGGATCATCACCAAAGCTGGCGTATTTTTCTTTATTTGCCGTTTCGCAAGAGACAAGGAGCAATGCTAGCGCACATAAAATTCTTTTCATTGTTAATTACCTTTTAATACTATTTCTGCCACCCTTACACCCAGCAGACGCGCCGTCTCCAGATCACCCCCAGAAGGTGCTTTGGAGTCTGGATCAGATTGCGCCATAGCACCCAAGTAGCTGCCAACACGATTAGTATGGTCTTTTGCACCAATGCTATTGCTGGCATCGGGCATCTGGCCGAGGCTGATCCAGATCATGCCATGCTGGGCGGCGAAGATGGTTAGTTGCACCAGGCTGTTGAGCTTATCGCCACTCAGGCTTTGAGAGTTGCTGAATCCGGCAGCATATTTATCTTTCCATTTTTGCTCGTACCAGCGCTTGGAAGACGCTTCCATGAATTCCTTAAATTTGGCGCTGAGTGATCCCATATAGGTTGGCGCACCGAAAATAATGGCATCGGCCTTATCCAGATCATCCCAATGGCTTTCGAGATCTTCCACCTTGATCAACTGTGCCGTAACGCCTTTTACGGAACGCACGCCTTCGTGCACCGCTTCAGCCTGATGTTGGGTATGGCCATAGCCACTGTGATAGAGTGTAACAATATTGCTCATACATTCGCTCCTTTTTTGCTGCTTTGCCTTCCGCCGGAAGAGACCGTGATATATTCACGATCAAACCGTTCAACGGCCTGTTTTAGGCGAGAATATTGATATTGCCGCTCGGCATCTTTGTCCGACTCTGCAGCGGGGCTTTCGTCATCCAAACGCTCTTCATCCCAAATACTTTCGTCAATTTCAGAAAGAAGATGCTGCAAAATGGACTCACACCCATCGGCTAATTTACGATATACCTCGAAATCATCTGAATCAGGAAACAGCTCCTTGCGCAGCGCGTTAAAATCACGTTTCAGTACGGAATCACTATCAATAATGAACTTAAACTCCTTATAGATACGTTCCCATTCCTGTATGGTGGCTTCGGCATTCCAATGCATGTGATTCTCCTAATCTGTTGCCTTATCGCAGCAATCCTCTTCCTTTTCGCAAAGTTCAGGGACTGTAATGGCATAGGTTTCACAAATCTGTTTAAACTCCGCTTTCAACTCGTCATGCTCTAGCTGAGTAGTGCAGTGAGTGATGAGAAGCTGAGGTTCTTTTTTCTGTATGGCGTGTTGCATAACCATTCTCCTTATAAGCGGGTGGAGTTATCGTCGATGATAGGGGCAGATTTTTCATCTGTATCACTGTCGCCATCAGTGCCTTCATCTTCCGGTGCGTCATACGAATCATCATCCTGATATTCTTCTTCGGAAGATTCGTCGCGATCTGTATCGGTTTCTTCCTTATCATCACCGCCGAATGTGTTGCTAAACCATTCGCTGATACCTTCTGCATGAGCCGGTTGGCCTGCTGTTGCGAACAGAAAGCACACGACGAATAATGCTAAAAATAAATGTTTCATTGTTTTTCTCCTTGGATTGATTAAGGGAGCCACCGACATGATGGCTCCCGATAGCCTTTACGAAGATTAGTCTTCGACCTTCACCTCAATGCTTTTGCTTTGGGCTTTGGCTTCCGGCTTTTTCTGAACAGATATGGACAGCACGCCTTTTTTGTATTTGGCCTCCACCTTGCTTGCATCAGCATCTTCCGGCAGGCGAATAGCACGGCTGAATGAGCCATAGCTGCGCTCTACGCGGTGAAAATCTTTGCCTTTTTCTTCGCTTTCAGCTTTCTTTTCGCCTTTGACAGTCAGTACGCCGTTGGTAAGCTTCACTTCGATGTCTTTTTCATCCACCCCAGGCACCTCTGCAGAGACTTGATATTCTTTATCAGTCTCGGAAATATTAATGCGGGGCGTAAGCAGGATTTTTCCTTCATTCGCTGCACTGTCTGCAACAAGGTTGGTTCCTTTGAAGAAACTATCGAACATACGATCCATTTCTTTTTGCAACGATACGATTGGGTTTACGCCTGCAGTATTTTCAGCATCCCCGAAACCCCAAGGGATTAAGTCACGATTTCTTAACATGGTTTTTCTCCTAAAGTTTTACGTTAACAATCATGAGGTATGGGGCGTTCCATAATGATTGCCTTGGCCTCAGTTTTTGAATCTACACATGCAAACTTAAGCCAGCATTAAGGATAAAACTTTGAATTAGTTAAAATCATGATTTATAAAAAATGTGAAAAATAATAGAAGGTACTTATGTCTAAAAGTATAATACTAGCTTGTTTTGTCTTATTTTTTCCGTTGCAGCCACTTGCATCTCCTATGGAAAGCAAGGTACTGGAAGGCTATTTACGCGCTGTTGTTGAACGAGAGTTGAACATTGAAAATTATGAACTAACCGTAAGCGACACCAAAAAGATAACGTTGTTAATTAAAGATGCCAAAAAGCAGGACATTTTATGGATAAAAAATTATTTGGCACAAATTGATGATATTAATGAAATAATTGTTGAAAAAACAACACCGATAAAAAGAAATCAAAAGAATAAACTAAAGCCAAAGCTATTTCCAAAAGATGATTTGTTCCAGCCACTGGTTGCCGATCCTAAGCAAACAAAATTCTCTGCTTCTATAAGAGCCTACGACTATGGTGATGATAACACAACGGTGGCAGCCATAGGTTTTGGAGAAAGTTTTAATTTTTACCAGTGGCAGAACCTGCCTATAGATGGTTCAAAGGTAAACCTTGGTATTGAGGCCGGAGTATTTGCACATTTTGATATGGAAACAGAATCAAAAAATCTGATAAATGCTGACTATATGATAGGTATTCCGCTAACATACCGTAAAGATAATTTTTCTTCAAAATTGCGTGTTTATCATCAAAGTGCTCATTTGGGAGATGAGTTTTTACTTGAAAATAAAGTGAACAGAATAAATTACAGTTTTGAATCATTACATTTATTGTCTGCATATGACCTTGATCATTGGAGGTTTTACGGTGGAGGAGAATATCAGTTTCATATAGAGCCTGATAATTTTGATCCGGTTGTATTGCAAGGCGGTATTGAGTATTATGGTGACAGTAAAATCATGTCAAACGGCAGGTTTATTGCTGGACTAGATCTAAAAGCTTTTGAGGAACACAGTTATTTTATAAACCAGAGCCTTAAATTTGGTCTGGAGTTCGGCAATCCATCTCCAGCAGAACGCAATTTACGCCTTATGCTTGAAGCCTATAACGGTTATTCACCACATGGCCAATTTTACAACAATAAAATTAAATATTTTGGGGTAGGTTTTGAGTGGGGATTTTAAATCGATTGCCCTGGTTAAATGAAAATTAATATTTTCAACTGTATAATATAAGAGTATAATTAGCGTTAAGGTAGTTTATTTTGAGATGTTTATGAAAGTATTGTTTGCATTTTTAGTTGCTGTTTTAATGCCGTTTTCTTCCTTTGCGTGTGCCATGGAAGAAGAGTCAGATGCTCTTGATCTTAGAGCCTTACAAAGTAATATGATGGTTGCAGCACTTTCGTGTGATCAACAGAAAAACTATAATAAATTCATGAGTAAATACCAAGATAGGCTTATTGATGGCGGTGATGAAATAAAATCATACTTTAAGCGTACGTATGGATTTGGATATGAACAGGAATTAAATCGTTTTGTTACAAATCTTGCTAATAAAGCAACAGAGCGTTCAATGAAGAAGAATGCCAGCACATACTGTCAACAAATGGATGCGATGTTCAAGAATCTTCTATCTTTAGAAGAAGAAATGTTGGCAGATTTTGTTGAAGAAAAACATTTTGCAAATATGCACGGTGTTAATTCGTGCTCATAAAAAGGCGCCAGATATTATCCAGCGCCTAATCGAAATTTGCTATTCATTCGTTTCAGTTGTAACTTTTATAGCCGTTCTACGGTTTTGAGGTTCTTTGATACCATCTTTGGTAGGCACAAGAGGGTCACTTTCACCTTTCCAACTTACGGTAATATTACCAGAATATGCTCCAAGCTTAACCAGCTCATCTTTTACAGCCATAGCTCTTTTTCTGGATAATTCCATGTTATAGGCATCTGGGCCGGAACGGTCTGTATAACCTGTTAGAGCAAAGGAGCTCTTATTAGCTTTTTTGGTATCACCAAATAAATCCCCTATAATTCTCTTAGCACTATCCGTAAGGGTGTATTTATTAAAATTAAAGAACACCAAATATGCGCGGTTATATTCTTTAGTTGTCATTTTTTGAGGCTCTGGAGAAGCAGGTGCTACATAGCGTGGTGCTTCAGCAATTTGCTTAGGAGCACACTCATCACTTCCAACCTCCCATTTGGTACGCACGCACTCACCTGAAAGGGCAGATCTTACAAAATTACCATTGCGATCAACGACAGCACCTTTTGTAGATCCTTCAGCAAAAGCAACTCCTGATACTAAGCTGCTTGAAATCAAAGCCGCACTCAAAAGTGCTTTTGTGTAATGTTTCATTTTCAATTCCTTTTACATTAAATTTTTTGAAAATCAGGTCTTCCTGATCTTCAATAGGTAGTAAACTAGTGTGGTTACCTTAAGGGAACATTAAGGATATTTTTATTTTTCATTTAACCATTTAAGTGCTTTCTTATGTTCATTTTTTTCAAATATTTTCACTTCTGGGTGCATAAATATATCTGCAATAGTTGCAAGCCATTGCTGCCATATATGGCCTTCTATCAAAGCAACTTTATCAACTTTTTTATGATGTGATTTAACAAACTCAAAATGTTCTTTTACAGCGCCTCTGTCTTTCCAGCCTTCAAAATTAGCTGCATCAAGTAAAATTTTAATATTACCTTTCATATCTATAATTAGATCGATGGTCGAGGTAAGCCCTTCGAAGTCACCCTCCTCAAGATATCCTTTTACGTTTATTCCTACAATATTGTTTTCCAGTATTTCTAAATTTATCATGGCGTATATCCTTATTTAAATTAATAGACCTGCTCTCTTGATAGACATCAAACCTTAAAACAAACTGAAGGATATTTTATATAGCTTAAGCTTCACTTAAGTTAGCTACGTATTATTGAAGTAATCAGCCTAAATAAAGGATTGTATTATTATGACTGAACAAGAAACAATAGATGAACATGAAAAAGCTGATTCATTACAACGGATTTCTGGCAGTAATGATATGCCTGATGTAGAGTGCTATGTTTCAAATTACAGAGAGCGGGAAGTCTCGGTTGACGCAAATAATTATTGATAACAGAGTAGATATATGACTATTCATTTGACTACAACAAACCAAGTAAATGATTGGCTTAAAGAAGGAAAAGCCATGTTGATCGACGTGCGAGAGCCTGCTGAATACACATCGGAGCATATTGAAGGGGCGCGGTCTATGCCATTGGCAACCGTTAGCAGTAAGCTATTACAAGATAGTAAAGCACAACATATCGTGTTTCAATGCCAGTCCGGGCGAAGGTCACACAATGCTTGCGAAGTTATTATAAAAGAAAATCCTTCAGCAGAAGTATGGAATATGGAAGGTGGTTTAAACAGCTGGAAAGAAGCTGGGCTGCCAACACATAAAGGGAAGCACCAGATCATCCCGTTAGACAGGCAGGTACAAATTACCGCCGGATTGTTGGTGCTAGCAGGAGCCTTGCTAGGCTATTTTGCTAATATTCATTTTATCTGGTTAAGTGCTTTTATCGGTGTTGGCCTATTTCAGGCAGGCATTACCGGCTGGTGTGGCTTAGCTAAATTAATGGCGATAATGCCGTGGAATCAATTAAGTGGCAGCAGCTGCTCTATCAATACATGTAAAGGAGAATAATTATGTTTTTGGAAATCATACATGCAGAAGGATTGGGACATTTATCGTATATCATTGGCGATGGTGGCAAAGCAGCGGTCATCGACCCACGCCGTGATTGTAAAATTTATACTGAAATTGCCAAACAACACGGTGCTGAAATCAGCTACATATTTGAAACCCACCGTAATGAAGATTATGTCAGCGGTGCGCTGGAACTGGCACGGCGCAGTGGTGCAACCATTCTTCATGGTGAGGGATTGCCTTTTGAATATGGCGAGTTTGCAAAGGATGGTAATACATTTCCTCTGGGCAAGTTACTACTGACAGTATTGGCCACACCGGGGCATACTTATGAAAGTATCTCGGTTGTTGTGGCTGACACGTCTTTCAGCAATAACCCCGTTGGCATCTTCACCGGAGATGCATTATTTGTCGGTGATGTGGGACGTACTGACTTTTTCCCCGGTAAAGAGGAAGAAGTAGCCGGATTGCTCTATGACAGCTTGTTCAACAAGATTTTGCCTCTAGGTAATGAGGTGATTATCTACCCAGCACATGGCGCAGGCTCAGTATGCGGTGCTGGGCTGGCAGCAAGGGAATTTTCTACTATTGGCTATGAACGTAAGCATAATCGTATTTTACAAATGAAGGATCGGGATAAATTCATTGCTTATAAAGCTGCCGAGCATCATTATAAAGCCCCTTATTTCAAAATGATGGAAAAATATAATCTGGAGGGTATTCCGTTAGTCAATAAGCTGCCAGAGCCAAAACCGGTTAGTGCAGATGAATTTGATAAACGCCTGCAGAAAGGCTTGCTGGCGATTGATATCCGCAGTCCGGAAGCATTCGCCGGAGCACACATCCCTGGCAGCATTAATATACCATTTGATATGGTGGCGGCATTCGCCGGATGGATTATTTCCTATGATGACAAGGTAGGACTCATTGTGGAGAATATTGAGCAAGTCGAAAAAGCTATGCCGAGTTTCATGCGATTGGGTTTTGATAACGTCACCTGCTATCTGCGTGATGGTGCTCATGCATGGGAAGTAAGCGGTAAAGACTTTACTTCTATACCAATAATTCATATTAACGAATTGCAAAAGCGTATTAAAAAAGAAGAAAAATTTACCTTGCTGGATGTGCGTGCTAAACATGAGGCAGAGGTGTTTTCATTGCCTAACAGCCAACATATTTATGTTGGTGAACTATCTAGCCGTTTACAAGAAATTGATAAGGATAAACCTATCACAACTTTATGTGCCAGTGGTCGCCGTGCAATGATTGCTGCCTCTATTCTAAAAAAACATGGACTTAAAGTAGATACTTCGCTTGGGGCACTGAGTGCCGGCAAAGCATTAGGATGTTTTAACCAAAGCTGCAATCAAGCAGCCTAATCATGGAGAAAATTATGAGTAAAACAATTGAAAAACTAAACCACGTATTGGCTGATACCTATACACTGTATTTAAAAACCCAGAATTATCACTGGAATGTGACCGGACCACAATTTGACACACTGCATCAGCTATTCGGCAGACAATATGCTGCATTGGCATTGGCGATTGATGAAATTGCCGAGCGTATCCGTGCTCTTGGTGCATTAGCTCCGGCAACCTATAAGGAATTCGAGCAGTTAAAATCCATAGGCACCGGTAATTCCAACTATACGGCAGAAGAAATGGTCGAATGCCTATACAAAAGTCATAAAAAGGTAGTAGAAATAATAAAAGCTGCCTTAGAAGCCGCAGAAACGGAAGATGACGCTTTTACAGCAGATATGTTAACTGAGCGCATTGGTGCACATGACAAAGACGCATGGATGTTGGCATCAACAATGAAAAAAACATCAAAAACTACTAAATTAAAGGAGGCATCATGATAAAAATTTTAGCAACCTCATTATTGGCTAGCACAGTAGCTATTTCTGCCTGGGCTACAGATAGTGAGAAACCATCTATAAACGACGTAGTTGTTGCATTTTACAAGGAACCTAACGAAGCATGTCTTGATGCCAAAAGTGCTCTGCTGGATTCCCGTTTGCACATAGCGCAAGATGCTATTAACCATGCTGCCAAATTTATTGCTATTGAAGCAAAATTTGCTATTGAGGCTAATGGTAAAAAGGAGCTGGAGGAATCATATGCCGATCTAAAAAATCTAGCATCAAATATTGAAGAGGTTACAGTTGAAAGTCTTGACAGCACTTGTGCAGAAGCACTCTATAATCTTGCTTATTATCAGCATCAGAGAGCAGAAAAACTATATGCTTCACACAAAACAAAAAGGGCTGGGCAAGCATTACATGCTGCTGCTGCAAATATGCGTCATGCAGCCAAATTGGTCGACCATACTTTCGAGGATAATGGGTTGCAAGCTATTGATACTGCTGAAGATATATCAGGAAAAATGATTGATGGTGAGCCATATTCAGAAAAACGTGTTGAAGGTGCATTAAGCAATCTCAAAGCCTACTTGCGTAAGCTAAATATAAAAATTGAGCCTCCAAAGCTTGATAATAGTATGGAATAAAAAAACAAAATTAGAACCAGCGTAGTTTCTTAAATAGCAATATTTGAGAAACTACCACAACAGCAAGCCCAGTAATAAAATACCAGAATGCATCTGGGTCATTTGCACCTGGTATACCGCCAATATTAATGCCTAGCAGACCAGTTAAAAATCCAAGTGGTAGAAATATAGCGGCAATAACGGAAAGAATATAGAGGTTCTTGTTAAGCCGGTCAGAAAGAGCATTGGTCAGTTCATCTTTAACAATTTGCGCCCGTTCGCGGACAGTATCAAGATCTTCCACATACCGCAATACCCGGTCATAACTTTCTTGAATATGGCGACGATGCATAGCATCTAACCATGATAGGTCAGATGTACGCAAATGTTGTAAAACATCACGTTGTGGCGAGATGTAACGCCGAAAAAGAATCGCTTTTTTTCGAATATTAACAATAGTTTGCCGTTCATTAAAATCAGGAGATTCCATGATCTTTTCTTCTATATCATCTGTATCTTCATCCAACTCTGTAAGCACCGGCTCCATATGCTCAAATAATTTTGTAGAAAGTTGTACCAAAAAATCACCTGAATCTTTTGGGCCTTTATTGTGCGTTAACCTTTCTTCAATACTACGAATAGCCTTAACTTTTCGTCGCTCTAAGCTGATAATACGGTATGGGTCAATCCACAAACGAACTGAAACCATATCTTCCGGGTCAGCACCTTCATTGAAGTTCATACCACGGAGTATAAGTAATACCCCTTCGTCAAACTCTAAAATACGTGGGCGGGTTTCATCCGCCAATAATGCATTAAGAATTAAATCATCCAAATAATTTACTTCTTTACGCAACCAACTTCGAGTTTCTTTATGAGTAGCGTCCATATGCACCCACGCCAGCGTTTTTGCTTTTAATTCTTTGCTGATATCATCTCCAAGTAATGGCTTGCCACCACCGTTACCGTCAAACTCCCAGGCAAATTGTATTGCTTTAGGTTTTTCCATGTATTATCTCCACCCAAGCCATAACATCCAGCCTGCCATAAAAGCCATACCAAAGTTTTCAATAATACTTACAGTGGTGAGTGGTACGTTCAGCGCTATTCCCAAACAAGCGCATTTCAGATGCTTGTCACCGGTAATAATAGCCTTCATTACTCCCATACCTCCAATAAGCATGATAGCTACAGTAAGAATATTGGTAATTACCGGCAAGAAAGCAGTTAGATACAACAACCCAAGTCCAAGTTCAATAAACGGATAAGCTAGTGCATAATGGTGTGATCTTTTAGCTATCAGGTCATACATAGAAAAACCTTTAGCAAATCCTGTCAGATCAATTAGCTTGAACATAGCAAAATTTACAAGGAACAAGCCCATAAACGTTTCCATAAAACGATGCATGCGTCCGTCTACTAATGCTAAAGCTCCAGCTGAAAAAATAACAGTGGCAAGAATTACCAGTAGTGGTTTGTAACGCTGAGTAAAGGTAAGTGCATTTTCACTATTATGTTCATGCGCCTTCATCATCCACCTCATATTCTTCAAACATAACAGACACCTTCAAACCCTTACCACTCTGACCGGGCGCCAGCTCCAACGAAGCGTCATGTAATTCTGCTATGCGCTGAACAATGGCCAGGCCTAGTCCTGTACCAACTTTTGTTCCACGTTCTGCTTTGTTAAAACGGCCTAGTACATACTCATATTTATCTTCCGGAATGCCGGGGCCATTGTCATTTACCAACAGCTCAACTTTGCCTTTATGACAGTTTACATCTACCACCACCTTGCTTCCTGTTGGGCAATAGGTAATGGCATTGCGAATAAGGTTATTAACCATAATAGCAATACTATCTTCCGATGCTTCGATATGGCAATCATCCCAATCGTGCATTACTAGCTTGATGTCTTTTTTTTCCGCAATATCAATTAATTCTCCAACGGTTTTTGCTGCCACTTGGCCAAGCGACACTGCCTCCATGGCAAGATCAATCTTATCTGCTGTCAGTCTGGAAAGTGTTAATAACTGCTCCACTAACCTTGTGCCTCGATCAACAGCCTTAACTATATTCTTTAGTGCTTTTTCTCGCTGTTCTGGTACTTGCGACTTCATGGCAATTTCAGTTTGCAACCGAATTCCAGCCAACGGCGTACGCAACTCATGACTGGCGTTGGCTGTAAAATCTCTTTCCTGATTATAGCGATCCTCGAAATAGCTTAATAGGTCGTTAATAGAAGTAATTAACGGTTTAATTTCCTCTGGGGCATCATTGATTTTAATGCTATCAAAGCCATCATTAACGTGGCTCTCTACTTTGCGAGCAAGTTCAGCAATATCATGTAGCTGTTTAGACGGATACTTACCACGCTGCAAATAAATTATGCCAGCAGCTAGTAATGCAGGAATAATGACAGCTAAAATAAATAACGGTGAAGACTGTTCTTTAAAGAGCATATAAACCAAAAAAGTCCAGCCGATAAGTAATAGAATTTTTAGCGGTAATATAAGTGTTGGTTTAGTTATCTTCATTAAGGCGGTATCCCACATATTTTACGGTTTCAATTATTTCCTTACCTAGTTTTTTACGTAGACCATGGATATGTACTTCTACTGTATTACTCTCTACTTCGGCATCCCATCCATAAAGACCATCCTCTAATTGAGCTTTAGATAGCACTTTGCCTTTTTTTTCCATCAATATTTGCAAAATAGCAAATTCTTTAGGGCCAAGATTGATGTTTTTACCATCTTTAGTCACTTTTTTTGCGGCAGGGTCAAGTTCAATATTACCAACTTCCAGTGTTGGGTCTGCACGTCCTTCGCTACGACGGCGTAGTGCACGCATACGGGCAGTTAGCTCCTCAAGTTTGAAAGGTTTGATCAAGTAATCATCTGCTCCGCCATCTAATCCTTTTACCTTAAAGCTTACATCATCATAAGCTGTTAAAATAAGTACCGGAATATCTTTCTTTTGGCCTCTGGTTTTTTTAAGCAAATCAAGTCCAGAACCATCTGGCAACCCGATATCTAGAACAATTAAATTATAATCATTAGTTTCAAGTGCGGTCTCAGCAGACTCAATGTCTTCCACCCAATCAACTGCATAACCTTCCATTTGTAACCCAGCAACGACTCCGTCACCAATTATTTTATCATCTTCTACGACCAATACGCGCATACGTTCCTCATTATCTATAATTATATTGCCACGAAAGGATCGCATACATCACTGTCCGATGCCCTTTTTTTAATTATTTTTATTATATTATTCCAATCTTAAGTCAGTCTTAAGGTTATTAAGACAAACAAATTTTGTATTAAGTCAATCTTATTTATCTTTATTTTCCTTGGGTTTTAAAATGGAAAAAGCAAACTCTTCTAAAGCTTCTTCTAATTCACTATAACGTTTAGTTAATGCTGAGTTTTTTATGTCTGCATCTAAGCCTTTATATTTCTCATCTGCTGACACTTCTCCTAATAATGTCATTAAAATTGGCATAGTTTTTTTGTAATATTCTCCAAGATGTTTTATAGCAATTTCATCTCCAGAATCAGCTTTATCAACCAAATCGTCTAATTCATCTATCATTTCATGTAGGTCAGGGTTGTTTGATATTAGCCATTTATAACGTTTCTCAATATTGTCCATCTTTGAGGCAGCACGACGATATTTATTATCCATTTTTTTACTCTTTTTTATAATAATGCTACTAATTAATAAGAGGCAGCATTCTTGAGAACGCCGCCTCTTTTATATTTTATAATGAGAGCTAATTACAAGTATCTACATGTGGATCATGCTTCTTCTTTTTGGCTGCAGGTTGTTTAGTAGCGCAGCTTTGTGAAGCTTTTTTACTAGTTGTAGGACAGCATCCTGATTCTTGTTTTTTGCTAGTTTGTTTAGTAGTTTTCTTTAAAGCAGACATTTTAATCTCCATTGTTATTAGGTTTTGAAAATAGCAACAAAGAGTTTGAACACAGCTTCCTTTTTATAAAATAAGTTATCGTTTTCTTATAAGCGGTTCTTGTTCCTTGTTAGATACTGTTATACTGAGGCAAGCTTAAATCAGGCTGAAGGCAAAATATTTTTACAAAAAAAAAGAGGCAGTTTTTCACTGCCTCTTTAAATAACTGAGATATTAATTAATCGACTGATTCGTATTGTACTTGTATTACCTCAAGGCGTTTTTCTAAGCGGCTTATAATTCCACTAAGCGTATTAAATGCGGAACTAACATCGGCTTTATCACCTTTTGCCAAGCTGCGTGCTTTATTACGAATATTATTTAGCGCATTATAATCATCTTTACCTATCTTCTCCTGCACCCATCCATAAGCATGCCTTATATTGTTAGTGGCAGCCAGCAACGCTTCACCAGCACTATCTTTTTCGTTTTCTTTCCAATAATGTCTGGCAAACATATTTTGTTCTTTAGCGAGATAAATAAGACTTTCAGAGAAAGTATAATTCATATCAGCAATGGTGTAGTAGTCACCATCTTCAATACTGGCAGCCATGTCATTCAAGTTATCATATGATTCTAAAAGCTGTTTACGAATATCTCCGGACACTTTCTCTGCCTCGTTAGACAAGAAGCGTGCGCCTCTACGTATCTCATTACTGGCAGCCCTATTATAGCCGTATAAATAATTTAACCTTGCTTGATAAAAATAATCATTTGGTTCAGCATAATAAGAAATAACATATTCCTTGATAATGATATCACCTGATGGCTCTGCCTTTGCCACATTACCGTTTAGGGTTATGCCAAGTAATATAGCACTAGACGCAAGTAAAATTTTTTTCATTTCTTGTTCCTCAAATTTAGATGTTTTTTTAGAAGGCCGCACCTTCCTTATGTGAGCAGTTTTAAAACTGCAAACTTAAATGCAACTTAAGGATTGTTAGATTAATTTTTTCCCCATCGTGCACGGAAACCTCTGGCATCTACATGAACGAACGGCCCGTGAGTGTGACTAACACCATACTCACCTAAGCCACCAATATGCTTCCAACCTTCTTGTTTGCTCAGTTTTTCTATCAAGTCGTATAGCACAGCAGCATCTTTCCGGTTTATTTTGCCATCCTTATTAAGGTCGTCCATAGATCCATCTCTTGGAGTGGTGTCAATGTAAATGTCAGCAGCTCCTCCGTATATATGTCTTGAGTATTTACCGTTTCCTATAGCATTATTATAAAATGGAGTACGGTAACCACTCATTATAAAAAAACTGTTAGCAACATATCCTTGCTTATTAACTTCTTGTAGAATTCTTTCTAATTTTAACAATAACTCAGGACGTAAAATAAGAAATTTTTTGCTTGCTGTTGAGGGCTGTTTACACAAAAACTGCCCTAGAGTAAAATGAGGGGAAATTGCCGTATTTATATTTTGTTCCGTTACTTCGATAAACCCTTTTGGTACTCCATATATAGGTAAGCCTTTGAACGGTTTTGAAGGATAATTCCCAATATTATATCCATCAAGCTTTCCATCTTTTAATTCTTTAGACGGACGCATCACAAATATATTTAGCACCATATTTTTACTATTATCATTTGTTTGTAAATTAATAGGATATAATCCAGGAACAGAAGGTGCTTTCCACTCCCAACTTGTTGCTTGTTTTTCTTCAATTATTCCTTGATCTGTTCTTATTTTAAATTCATCTTCAGAAGACAATGTTACTGTTTCATCAGGTAGTACATATACACTAAATACACTGTATGGATTCTTAATGCCTTTAACGCTCACTGTAAATCCGGCACGTCCTACGTCAAAAGATGTATTCGATGCTATTGAAGTAAAAGGAAGCGATATAATAAAAAATAATAAAATAATGTGTGTTTTCATGTTAATCACCAAATGAAGAGTTAAGAGCTGTTAGTACAGGTTCATCACGCTTATAGATATCGTCAATAAATCGTATATTTTTAGCATTACTATCAATAACCACCGTCCAATATAGTATATGAACAGGAATCGGGTTTTTTATTGAAACCCTGGATTCTTTACCGCTTTCTACTGCATAGTCAATTTCGTTGCGAGACCACGATTCATCCCCAGATAAAACCCACTCCACCAGGTCAATTGGATTTTTAACTCTAATACATCCCGACGAAAAATCTCTTCTTGTTTTATCAAATAGCTCACGTGAAGGTGTATCATGTAAATAAACATAATGTTCATTAGGAAACATAAGTTTTACTCGTCCAAGCGCATTTAATGCTCCTGGTTTTTGTCTAATACGAAATGGAAAATTTGATTCAGAATAATGCCTCCATTTTATATTATGGCTAGATACATCATTATTATCGCTATCAAGTATTTGGTATCCTAACCGACTAACTACGGTTGGGTCGTTTTGAAATTTAGGCAATAGATCCTGGCGTGCCAAAGATACAGGCACTTCCCACCATGGATTAAAAACCAAATAAGTCATATTTGCTGAAAACACAGGAGTTTGGCGATAAGTTCGCCCTACAACGACATCATGCACATCTGATACACTTCCTTCATTGCGTGCTTCTAATTGATAATTGGCGATATTTACTCTTATATGCTTATTCCCCATATCCTCCGGCAGCCAACGCCATCTTTCCAAATTCACTTTTAGCTGATTTATTCTATCTTGCGGCGTATCGTTTAGCTTTTTAAGGGTAATAGCTCCCACATGGCCGTCTGGCTCTAAATTGGTGCGTTTTTGAAATTTCTTAACCGCCAATTCCAAATCATTATCAAAAAAGTCTCTATCATCTGAAGTTAATTGAATATCATTTGTTGATTCTAGTCTTAAACGTACGGCTTCTACCCTTTTTGATTGCATGCCAGGCTTTAAAGTTTCTCCTGGAGGAATACTAATCCACCCTCCTTGGTTTTTAATAGTACGGTAACGTGCTAATGCATACTGAAGCAATTGATATTCTGGATGACTGGGGGCTAAATGATCCAGCGATATTTTGATGTTGTCTTGATTGATTGCTAACTGAAGATATTTTACCAAATCTTTTTTACGCCCCTTTGCGTTCCATGTTGGCTCAACTGAAACAGGGTTTACTTTTCCTCCAAGAAGGTGGCCGGCTAATGTTAAGTACGCATCTGTTGCTAAGATTTGTTTTTGTTCAGCAGAAACTGCTTTACTAGTTAACAATTGAATATGGTAATCTTTTGGATTAAGCCCATGTTCAGAAGATAGATAAATGGAGTTTACTAATTCTGCATATTGTTCACTGCTCCATTTAAAATTTTCATAATGAGCAGTTTCATAAAAACGCTGCGTTGATGTTGGAGAGGTTAAGTTATGACCAGACGCTGTTACATACGGCATGTAATCTGAATCATTAGCTTTAGCAGGCATTATAAAAAGGAGAACCCATATCAATGCAGTCAGTTTCAGCATAATATCTAACCATTTTTTCAATATTTCTAAGATGATTTTTAAAAAACCAACCTTAAGCCAGACTTAAGGTTGGTTTTTTATGCTGATTCTTCTTTTAAGAAAAGGGTTAGTTTATGGTTGAAAAAACAGTGAAAGCTTTATTGCCAAATTATGTAAACAAAGCAGAAAGGCTTTAGGAGAAAGATATGGACTGGAATGATTACATCAGAATGTTTACCGGTTTATTTGCTATTGTAAATCCCATCGGCACCATACCGCTTTATCTGAATTTTACAGAAAACCTTAAACCTCAACGCAATATAGTTTCACGTACCACCGCAATTGCAGTAGCGATTATTCTTGTTGTTACTATGTTGCTTGGCGTCCACATACTCCATTTTTTTAGCATAAGTGTCGATGCTTTCCGTGTGGCTGGCGGTATTTTATTAATGTTTATTGCTTTTGGAATGCTAGAAGCAAGACGTGGGCGTACCCGCCATACCCCTGAAGAAGATGAAGAAGCAATTGATAGCTCATCCGTTGCCGTGGTACCATTGGCTTTGCCATTACTTGCAGGCCCCGGTGCAATCAGCACAGTTATTCTATTTAGCAATCAGGCCAAGGCCATGGATGACAAGCTAGCGCTGTTTGCAGTATGCATATTAGTAGCAATATCTGTGTGGATTATCCTGCATCTTGCCCCGCAAATAGGCAACCGCATCAGCCAAACTTCTATGAATATTATGACACGTGTAATGGGATTGATTCTAGCAGCTATGGCTATTGAGTTTATCGTAGGAGGTCTGCGTAATCTGTTACCAGGCTTGGCAGGAGGGTAAAATGGATTGGAATTATTATATTGGCTTTACTACCTACCTATTTGCACTTACCAATCCGATTGGTGTATTGCCTCTATTTTTAAGCTATACAGAGGGCATCAAAAAAGCTGAACGCCTGCATATCCTTAATATTACGGTGCTAACAGTTGTTGCTATATTATGTGTCTCATTGCTTTTGGGAACGCATATCCTCAATTTTTTCAGTATAAGTGTAGATGACTTTAGAATTGCAGGCGGCTTGTTACTTCTTTTTATTGCTTTTAATATGTTCCAGGCACGACGTGGTAGAACTGTCCACACTCCTGAAGAGGATAAAGAAGCAAAAGAAGAACGTGAGTCTATTGCTATTACTCCACTAGCTACACCCATGTTAATTGGCCCCGGAGAAATGACAGTATTAATTACCTATAGCAATGATGCAAGCGGTTGGAAAGCAATGGGCTTATTATTGCTAGGCTGCTTGATTGTAGCTGTATTAGTGTATGTTGTTCTAAGAATGGCCGACCCAATTGGCAGAAAACTAGGCACTACCGGTATTAATGTTACTACCAGGCTAATGGCTTTAATTGTTGCTGCTATTGCGGTGAATTTTATTATTACCGGTATAAAAAACAGCTTTGGAATTGGAGTTTAATATGACAAAAAATCCTTATGATATATTAGGTGTAAAGAAAACAGCAGATGATAAAGAAATAAAATCTTCTTATCGTAAACTCGCCAAAAAATATCATCCTGATTTAAATCCAGGAAATAAAGAAGCTGATGACAAATTCAAAGAAATCAGCATTGCTTATGACCTGCTGCATGATAAAAACAAGCGTGCTGCCTATGACCGTGGCGAAATTGATATGGATGGTAACCCTCAATATCAGCAGCAACAACAATATTACAAAGACTTCGCTGAAGGTCCGCAAGGGCAGCGATATTACTATTCAGGTAATGGAGGAGATTTTAATCAAGAAGATATTGAAAATATTTTTGGTTCATTTTTTAGCGGAGGCGTTGGTGGTAGAAAAGCAGGCTTTAAAGCACAGCCTTCCGATGCGCATTATGCAATTGAAGTTGATTTCATAGAGTCTGTAAAAGGAGCTAAAAAACGTGTAACCATGCCAGATGGCAAAGTGTTGGATATCTCTATTCCGGCAGGAGCTAAAGATGGTCAAAAACTTCGCCTAAAAGGACAAGGTGCTCCAGGCAATGTCAATCAAGCAGCAGGTGATGCATATATAGAAATGCATATTAGCCCACACAGTTTTTATACGCGAAAAGGCAATGATATTCATATTGAAGTACCTATTGGTATTCATGAGTCTATTTTAGGTAGTAAAATTACAGTGCCAACAATACATGGAAAGGTAGAGATGTCTCTGCCAAAAGGTATAAGCAGCGGTAATACTCTTCGTTTAAAAGGTAAAGGCGTTAAAGGAGGAGATCAATATGTGCATGTGGTACTCACTATGCCAGAAAAACTAGACAATACATTAGAAGATAATATCAAAAAATGGGCGAAGGATCATAGCTACAACCCAAGAAAAAATAAGGAGTTTGTGCAATGAAAACTATACAAGAAATTGTGGAACTAGCAGAGATAATGATTGAAGAGCCTGTTCTTGAAGAATGGATTGCATGGGGCTGGGTCAAACCTATAGAAAAAAGACGTACTTACTATTTTGAAGATATCGATATAGCTCGTATCCAACTTATTTATGAGTTGCACCATAAAATGATGATAGAGCGTGATGCAATGCCTATTGTATTATCTCTTCTTGACCAGCTTTACAGCACACGAGCACGCATGAATAAATTAATTTCTGCGATTGAACAGCAGCCCCGTAATGTACAGGCTGATATATTCTCTTTATTAAGAGGAGATGATGATGAATAAACTGGTTCAATTTTTTAAATTAGAAACATCCAGCGCCATTATTTTAATGATTATGACAATATTGGCATTGGCTATTTCTAATAGTCCGCTTTATCCAATATACAAAGATATTTTGACAACGCCTATTTCAGTAAAAGTAGGTGAAATAGGGCTAGACAAGCCAATATTACTCTGGATCAATGATGGTCTAATGGCTATTTTTTTCTGTTTGGTTGCTATTGAAATTAAACGCAAGATTTTTGCGAATCCCGATATTGGTTGGTCACAATTAGCTTTCCCAACGATAGGTGCGTTAGGAGGAATTACAATTCCAGCACTTATCTATTTACTACTTAATATGAATCACCCTGAATATATGCGTGGCTGGGCAATTCCAACTGCAACGGATATAGCTTTTTCGCTTGGCGTGCTTATGCTGCTGGGCAATCGTGTGCCAGATTCTTTGAAACTGTTTCTAGTCATGCTGGCAGTAATTGATGACTTAGCTGCGATTATGGTAATCGCACTCTTTTATACCGGAAAACTTTCAGTGCTGTCCCTATCACTGGCTGCTATTGGCTCAATCATCCTGTTTGCGATGAATCGATTTAAGGTAAAATACGTGATAGCCTATATCTGGGCCGGGGTGTTCCTTTGGGTATGTATGGTGCAATCTGGTGTACATGCCACGCTGACTGGAGTGTTAGTTGGATTTGCGTTACCAATGGGTATTAAAGGAGAACATGGTGTATCTCCATCCATACAAATGGAACATGATCTTAAGCATTGGGTAAATTACATGCATTTGCCTATATTTGCTTTTGCTAACGCCGGTGTACCACTAACAGGAGTTTCGTTAGCATTGTTATTAGAGCCTTTGCCACTCGGCATTGCATTAGGTTTACTCATTGGAAAACCATTAGGTGTAACTGCATTTGTATGGACATCTACAAAATTAGGGTGGATAAAATTACCAGATGGTACAAATTGGCAGCAATTTATCGGTGTAGCCATCCTTACCGGGGTAGGTTTCACAATGAGCTTGTTTATTGGCACATTAGCCTTTGGTGAAGATCTGTTAGTGAGAATCAGAATTGGCGTGTTGGTAGGGTCATTTATTGCTGCTGTTGTTGGTTATATGATTCTCAGATATGCGTCTAACCCAATAATAACTGGAGAAAGACATGTGGAAAATAGACAAACTCAATGATGTTGGTAAATTAATAGAATCACACGGATTAGATATAGCGTTATCACTGCTAATTATTTTATTAGGATGGATTATATCTAGCTGGTTTAGACGAATATTAAAACGTTTTCTTTTACGTCTTGAGTTAGATGAAACCATCAGTGTTTTTACAGCTCACACTTTATTTTGGTTGCTTTTTGCTGCCTTTATGATCGCTGCAATGAAGCAACTTGGTATTCATACTACTTCATTTGTTGCAGTACTTGGCACTGCAGGACTAACGATTGCATTATCATTCCAAAAAGCACTATCTAATGTGGCTACCGGTATAATGTTGGTGATATTTCGTCCTTTCAAAGTAGGAGATTATGTGAGCACATCTGGTTGTGAAGGAGTAGTAAAGGAAATTAGTTTATTTAATACCACTATTCAGGCTAGTGATGAAGAGATTGTTATCGTTCCTAATACTAAGATTATGGAGAATAATGTATCCCGTTTTGCCAATGGAAAACCGGTAGTAAAAAAACCATCTGTCTCTAAAACAAAAAGCAAAAAGAAATAAATAGATTAAACAAAGGATATGACATTGGAATTATCGCGATCACTAGTTAATCTGAGTTCAAACCTTACAAATCTTGTCAAAAAAAGGCTTTGGTTAAAAGTCATTATTGCAATGATTCTGGGAATTGCCTTTGGTATCCTGATTGGGCCGACAACCAACTTGGTGGATCAGAGCATTGCCGAACTGATTGCAGGATGGATTGCACTGCCAGGTAAGATATTCCTGCTTGCCATACAGTTTATCATTATTCCGTTGATTGTCGCTTCCGTGATTCGGGGTATTGCTGCCGGAGAAGCCAGCGAGGATATCGGTAAGCTTGGTCTGTCTACCATGCTGTTCTTTGTTGCTACCACCATTATCGCTGTGGTGATTGGCATTGGGGCGGCACTCATTATCCAACCCGGTGCTTATATCGACAGCGCTTTGTTAAAAGGTATTGTGCCGGAAACAGCTATGCCTACTGCCGAAGGCGCTATTCCGAGCAGCCTGCCATCGTTTAAAGAGTTTCCTGATTTATTGATCGGTCTGTTCCCCAAAGACCCCTTGGCCACCTTTGTTAGCGGCAATATGCTGCAAACCGTGATCAGCGCCATCATCATCGGTATCGCGCTGGTGGCCATGGCGAAAGACCAACGCAAACCCATCCTTGATCTGCTCGGCTCGATCCAATCGGTATGTATGGTAATCGTTGGCTGGGTATTGAAATTCGTACCGTATGCGGTGTTTGGGTTGCTGGCGAATATTGCTGCGCGGGTGGGCATCTCCACCTTGCTGGCTACTGCCGTGTATGTTGCCACCGTACTGGCCGGATTGCTGGTATTGCTGTGCATATACTTGCTCATCATCGCTATGGTTGGGCGCACCAACCCGCTTACCTTCCTGAAAACATCAAGGGAAGTCATATTATTGGCGCTTTCCACCTCAAGCTCCGCAGCGGTAATGCCGCTTACGATGAAAACCGCAGAGGAAAAGCTGGGTGTAAGACCCGGCATTGTCAGGTTTGTTATTCCACTTGGCACCACTATCAATATGGGAGGTACGGCACTTTATCAAGGTGTAGCCACTTTATTTCTGGCGCAGGTATTTCAGGTGGATATTGGTGTTTCAGGAATGATTCTAGTGGTGGTGATGGCTACCGGTGCATCCATTGGCTCACCTGGAACGCCGGGAGTGGGTATAGTGATTTTAGCAACCATCCTTGAAAGTGTTGGTATACCTGCAGCAGGAATTGCACTAATCATGGGAGTAGACAGGATTCTGGATATGTGCCGGACTTCTGTAAACGTTACTGGAGATATGGCAGCAAGTATTACGCTGGATAAACTTATAAAATAAACAGGATAAATAAAGGGTACTAAGTAGTTTTAATAGGATTAACATGTTTGCTGAACCATTTTCCGAAATCATATTTTTTATCTTTGTAGGGTTTGCCGCTCAGCTTGTTGATGGTGCCATCGGTATGGCTTACGGACTAATTGGCAGCTTGACTTTAATATCATTTGGTATACCGCCAGCAACAGCCAGTGCCAGCATCCATGCTGCAGAAGTTTTTACAACAGGAGCTTCTGGCCTATCACATTGGCGTTTTAAGAATATAGACTTTTCCCTTGTGAAACGCCTTGTTCCTGCAGGCATGGCAGGAGGTTTTATCGGAGCTTTTATATTAGCCGAATATGCTAGTACTACATTGAGTCTTATTATAGCATTTTATTTATTCATCATGGGTGGAGTTGTTTTACGCCGTGGATTTGGTAAATTCTCCATTATTAAGAAAAAAGCGCGATATCTTGCACCTCTTGGATTTGTTGGTGGATTATTAGATGCTATAGGAGGTGGTGGTTGGGGGCCACTGGTAAATAGCAATTTGATAGGTCAGGGCACTAATCCTCGTATATCCATTGGTTCAACCAGTTTGGCTGAATTTTTTGTTGCAACAACCATTTCATCTACTTTCTTTTTTACCATCGGCCTGTCGCTTTGGCCAATTATCACAGGCCTTGTCATCGGTGGTGTGATTGCCGCACCCTTTGCAGCGCTGGCAGCGAAAAAATTGCCAACAAAAATACTGATGGTCATTGTTGGTTTGGCAATTATGGTGTTGAGCGCTCGAGTGATATTAACAACAGCACTTTAGGCTAACGTTATGTTACAAAGGTATCTGCATGCGATAGTAATGCATCTTGATACTGCTCAATATTATCTTCAACCAGCTTGGCATCTTCAAATGTAGCAATATGAAATACTGCATCCCCTTTATTAAATAAAGGGATCATACTCATACCAATGATAATTCCGTCAAATTTAGCTTTAATTTCATATCTATGGTTTCCAAACGGATCAGATATAATGCCCAGCACTTGATCTTTTCTAACACGGTCACCTAAACGTTTCTTTACTTGCAAAATACCGCTGTATGGGGCACGTAACCAATGGCTATCGTGAGCATGGAATGAATCAGAAAACTCGCATACGCCTTCTTCACAAGGTAGCATACCAATAACTTCCATAACATTAATAATACCTCTAACACCAATGCGTGTTACTGTTTCGCTAAAACGTAATGCTTCTCCTCCTTCAAATAGAAGCATAGGCATTTTTTGGTTTTTCGCAGCTTCACGTAATGAACCATCTCTTAGATCAGAATGAATCATTACCGGCACACCAAATGCTTCAGCTAGTCGTTTGGTTTCTGGATCGTCAAAACACCCTCGAATTTGCGGCAAATTACTACGATGAATCGCGCCTGTATGTAAATCAATACCATGCGTTGCTTTAGATACAATTTCTTTCATAAAAATATCAGCAAGCTGAGATGCCATGGAGCCATCATCATTTCCTGGAAAGCACCGATTTAGATCACGTCTATCAGGAAGATAACGAGTTTTAGTGTTGAACCCAAATACGTTGACGATAGGAATGGCAATCAATGTTCCATGGATATGCTTCAATCTTTTGTGTTTGAGCAAGCGTTTTATAATATCCACTCCATTAATCTCATCGCCGTGAATGGCAGCAGATACAAACAGCACTGGTCCATCCTTTTTACCACAAATTACCTCTACTGGAATACCTGTTGACGTAAAATCGTAAAGCGGCGCAGTTTCAATCATAACTCGCTTGCGCTCCCCCGGTTTTATGGAGTGACCTGCAATTATCATTTCTGTCATATTTTACCCTTTGTTCTGATGGCTTTTATCAGGCTTGGCATGTTCCTCAATATATTCGATAATTGTACCCGCGACATCTTTTCCTGTTGCTGTTTCAATTCCTTCTAATCCTGGAGAAGAATTAACTTCCAAAACTAATGGTCCGCGTTTAGAGCGTACAATATCAACGCCAGCCATGTGTAACCCTATTGCTCTAGCGGCAGCTACAGCCGTTTTACGCTCCTCTGGCGTTAATTTTGTTACTTCCGCGGTGCCTCCCAGATGGAGGTTAGAACGAAATTCACCAGGTTGTGCTGTACGCCTCATAGCTGCAATTACCTTATCACCAACCACAAAACAACGTATGTCGGCGCCATCTGCTTCTCTAATAAATTCTTGCACAAGAAAATGGGCATTTAAGCCTCGAAAAGCCTGAATTACACTCTCCGCAGCCTTCTCATTTTCTGCGAGAACGACTCCTTTTCCTTGTGTACCTTCAAGCAATTTAAGTACTAATGGAGCACCGCCTACCCGGCGGATAAGTGCATCGGTATTCTTAGGAGAATGCGCAAAGCCAGTTACTGGCATTCCAATTTTCTTTCGTGATAGTACTTGATGTGCTCTCAATTTATCACGAGCGCGGGTAATTGGGATAGATTCATTTAGAACATATACTCCTGCCATCTCAAACTGACGTACAATAGCTGTGCCATAAAAAGTGATGGAACTGCCTATACGTGGAATAATAGCATCAAACCCATCCAATGGCTTGTCATTGCCATCATAGACTTTAGGTTTGCCTGATTCGATGTCAACATAACATCTTAGAACATCAATTACCTTTACTGAATGACCACGTTTCTTTGCTGCCTCAACGAGCCTTTTAGTAGAATACAGTTTTGGGTTGCGTGATAATATGCCGATTTTCATGAGCTGTACTCCTTGTATCTCTTTTTAGCTGTATCATCAGACATCTTACCATGAATATATGTGGCGCCAGGATGCACCATTGCATGTCTCTGGACAGCTTCACGTCCAATTAACATGCGAAAACCCATATAATCACGGTTGGTAAGATTTAGCTCTATCTCCCATTCCTTGCCATCAATATGCAATATAGTCTTGATTACAGGACGTTCTTCTTTTTCTCCACCGGAACTTTTAACTGTACGCTTATCTAGAACTGGCAATTCACAGCGCTTTGAAATAGTGCGGTTGCGACGAATGGGGTGCAAATCAAATCGGACATAATGTTGCCCTTTTTTTATAAAGTGCTCTATATGGTAGGCATGAAGAGATGAGGTTTTCGCTCCAGTATCAATCTTAGCGCGAATTGCTGGAATGCCTAGCTCAGGCAACGATATCCATTCCTGCCAGCCTATAATAAGTTTTGGATGGTACATTAGTTATTCTCCTTTTTTCAAGAACATTAATGTTATTATACGCTGTTACCTTAAGCGTGGCTTAAGATAGTAATATATAATCAAGGATAGTAATTTTAATTAAAAGGAGCCTCAAAATGAGTATTTTTAAAGAAAGGGAAAAAGCTTTTGAAAATAAATTTTTTAAGGATAAAGAGGTGGAGTTTAGCTTAAAATGTAAGCAACGAAAATTTGTAGCTTTATGGGCTGCTGAACAAATGCATATGGATGATATAAAAGCACTTGAATATGCACTTGAGCTGGTAACTCTTGATATTAGTGGTAGCCAAGAAAAAATGATTGAAAGAATTACAAAAGACTTCGATATAAACGGAATTGTGATAGGCCAAGAAGAGTTGCGTCAAAAAATTCTAGAATTAAATGATGCTGCCTTGCAAAAGTTAGAAAAGCAATTGGATGATAAATAATTAATTTTTGACTTATCTTGTTGATTAGCAAGGCTTTCTGAGTATGTTGGCTGTGACGTCGAAAACGTTAACACAACCGGCATCCACTCCCGTGAGCAGTGGAATTTAATATGCAAATGCATTTTTTGCGCTATATTTGTATAAATGATTTCCTGCGCCGGGAGCGGGTGTAATAAAATACCTTATGGGAATAAGCTCACACGAGTTGTGTCGTGTTTTCGACTCCTGGCACCAATTTTAGTTGGTGCCGGTTTTTATAACCAGCAAAGGAGTCAAATTTATGTACTATTCAACCAAAAAATATCACACATTCAAACGCTATCTTGGCAATAATATCCGTATTCATCGTGAGGATAATGGCTTATCTCAAGAGGAGTTAGCAAAAGCAAGCTCTTTAAAACTAATAAACATTGCAAATCTTGAAGATGGCAAAGGCAATCCTACGCTAAATATATTGTTTCGTGTGGCATGTGCATTGGAAATAGAGGCATATATGTTACTAGAAGACATATATGGAGAAGATGAAAATGGTAAACGGATTTGTTTATCCCATTTTAGCGCTTATGACGATCAACTCACCAAACAAGAAAAACAAGCTATTTATGATGAAATGGTAGCATCTGGCAAATACACACCACCTGATCAACGCTGATTATTGATATTTTTTAGGAATTTTATCACCATAAAGTAGCCACATTGGGTGGACATCAAGTACTTCTGCCAATGCAAGTAATTCAAAATCCTTAACAAAGCGATCACCACGCTCAATCATTGAAATACTGTGCTGATTGACATCAATATCAAAATCCACATTCAAAGCTGTTGCTAGCTCTAATTGATTAAGATCTTTGCTAACACGAGCTATTTTGACCCTTTTTCCGCAAGTATTGGTTACATCTTTCTTTTTCGCCATAACATTACCCATTTAATTAAAGTTGGGTTTGTAAAATAGCGACATTTAGCTTGATGCGCTTGCCTTTAAGGAGTAAAATAGTCTATTAAGAACTAATATAATTAAATATTAGCTAATTATTAGCGTAAGGAACTATATGATCAGTAAAAATATTCTTAAAAAAAACTTTCTAGCTTCAACCATAGCGATGATTGCCATAGGGTGTACAACAACCTTAAACCCAACCAAAACAGAAATCTGGGCAAAAAATACAGCACTTACATATTCGAAAGAAGCCCATTTATCATATCTTGAGTGCCTTTACGAGTGGCCAAATGGTGAATGTTTACAAAGTGCCTGGGAAACATACGGAAACCCTGATATAAATACAGACAATCGCTCAAGTGAGGCAATAAAACATTCTGTAGATTCTTTTATTAAAGCAATGCAAATGCAAGGGATTGCAAGTATTTTACGAGATAATGGCTACCGGTGCCAAGACCCTAAATATTTCGACAATATTATATTTACCACCAGCAAACAGGTTATTTGTGAAGATAGCCTTACATACAAAGTTAAACCCAAAGGCAAAGCATGGAGAATTGAAATAATTGACACCGGAGAAACTAAATCAAATGGACACAGAACTGAGAAATGAGAGGATTCACCCTATTGATATCCATATAGGGCAACGGATAGAAAAAAGAAGAACTGAGCTTGGAATTAGACTGGATGACCTCGCTATCACGGCAAATGTGAGCATAGGTGAAATTAACAGAATTGAACAGGGAATTACCAAGGCCACTCCCCATCACCTGTTCAATATATCACACGCATTAAATGTTACGGTAAATTTTTTCTTTGAAAAATATGAAGATAATTTCAACAAGGAAATCATAAGGCTGGTTCGTGCGTTTTTGAATATAGATAATGCTGTAAAAAGAGTGGAATATATTAAGCTTATTGAGGAAAACAAGTAATGCCACACACAGTTGACCTATATGTAGGCAAAAAGTTAAAATCTAGAAGAATTAGTATTGGTCTGAGTCAAGAGAGATTGGTGAAAAGGTAGGAATAACCTTCCAGCAAATTCAAAAATATGAAAGTGGTGCAAACAGAATTGCTGTTTCACGATTATACGAATTTGCTAAAATATTGGGTGTATCGGTTGGCTGGTTTGTTGCAGGGTATGATAATGAGGAGGAAGAAAATAATAACGAACTGATCTATGATAATAGGGAAATGCTTGCTTTCATAAGGCTATATAACACTATTACTCCTGAAATACGCAAGAAAGTGTTTCAACTGCTTCAATCTGTTGCAAAGTCAGATAATTACTGACTAAAAGCTCAACATGCGATCCATGCAACTATAACTAGAAAATGCTCAAGTTTTATTGCTCATTAATAGCTCTAAAACCAAGATAATACAGCAATATTTAGTAGTATCTCTAATAAATAGTTAATAAAATAGCGCATTTATGTTACAATTATAGGTAGAGTTTAAAAGAATTTTAAACTCTGTATAAGAACACTTTTTGTAATTGAATGACTGATGCGAAAAAACTTGAAGATCTAAAAAAGAAAAAACTTTCTATAGCTATGGAAGCTTGTATTGCGTCGGAAAAATATTCATGTCGTTTAAAAATAATTCTTAAACATCTTGATGATATATCTGAAAAAATTATAGACCATATTGAAAATGGTGACTTGAGTGACCAAGAGCTTAACAGAAAGTTATGGCATAGGTTATATAATGTTGAGCATCAAATTAGACAATTTTCAGCTTATACCGAAAACTCCACTGAAGAATACTACCATGCCTCTGAAGAGCTTATTCAATATTTACGTGATGAAAGGCCACCAAAAAACCTTCATTAAAAAGGAGGTAAATGGGGCTTTATTTATTTTATCAATTATTCGCCCTAACATTTTTCTAAAATATGCTAGCAACCAATCTTTTGTCCCATAATAAATGCCAATAAGTGCAATTGTAGTGCCAACAATTATCTGAAATAAATTACCCTGGCCGAGCATCATTATAACAATTCCGGTAATTATAATTATCCAGCGTTTTTTCCAGTCTAATTTTTGAGTCATTTTAAATCCCACCAATTTTTGCTTTTTCAATTTTTTCCTTACCCCGATGCCAGGCAGAAATACCAAGAATTGCACCAGGGACCGCAAATAACGTGGCCATAGTAGTTATCATTTGTGGAATCATAGCCATAGCAGTAGCATTTCCCTGTAGTACAGCTTTATATGCAAGGATTCCTATCAAAATAGATTCAAACAAGAAGGCAATTGCTGATATGAAACCCCAAAACGGCCGCCATCCAGATTGCCACCATTTATCTGATTTTGATTCATGCTGCATTGTATTATTAACAGCCTGAATTCTAGCCGTATCATTGGCAAGAATAGCTTTTTGCAGATCGGTTTTATTTTCTATTTCAAATTTCTTCAATTGGGCAAATTGCTCTGGTGAAGCTTTTTTCAATGCTTTGTCAACTGTATCTGGCTTATCCTCACAATCTAATATATCAGCTACAACACCGGTTAAAAATTGTCCGCCTGGAATTGCGCTACCTAGCAAATTTAACCCATGTTTTGCAAGTGTCTTTCCAACATTTTTCCAGCTCATGATTTTATCCTTTAATAACATCTTTAACGTCAAAATTTGGGCAGGTTTTATGGTTGGTAAAATCCCTATGACCATAAACCTCAATTGCTTGGAATATATTACCAAGCATAGCGTACAGCTTTCTTAGGCTATCGAGTTGTTCAGTGGTAAATTCATCTTTTCCAATTAAACAAACGCCGATACTATCGTGATTCTGGCCTTTACAATGTGCACCAACTTCTGCAACCGGACGACCAGACATAATTTCACCGCCACGATAAATAACATAATGATAACCAATATCTCTCCAACCACGTTCTTTATGCCAGTTTCTTATTTCATCAACTGTAACGTCTCTGTTGTTTGGCGTATCTGAGCAATGTGCTATTAACTTTCTTATGTTTCGCATTATTTCACTCCAAAAAGTTTGAGTTTGATTGCAATGCCAGCCATAATTGCCAGCAATATTCCGCTAGTGATTATTCGTATAAAGGTTTGCCAGGCTGTGCGTTTGGCAAGGCGAAGAGCTGATAGTAGTGAGCGTAGTTCTTTGATATCGTCAGCTGCATGCTCACCATCTAGGCCCACATCCTCCAGTGCTTTAAGTGCGCCTTTTTCAGCTGCTCTGCATAACATTTCCTCTAGTTCGTCATGTAACGGACATATTTTATCATTCTTCTCTTTGTCAGATTTTCCCATTATTTTCTCTACATTTGATTATTTATGCTTTCGGGATTTCGGCACTTACACGGCAGATATAACCGCTATTATCCAAAGAGTGTTCAACCTTTATAATATTCCACAGGCCATCGACACCTTTACGTAAACCTGAAACGGTTAATTTGCCTTCAGCAAATAAATTTGTGTTACCTGGCAAGATAAGGCTTAATGTGCCAGTGCCACGTCGCAAACGTTCATAAGTAGACTTTACTTTGCGTGTTAGTTCTTCTTTATTGTCTATTGTGTGACGAAGCGTATAAACAGGCTCTCCATCTCCAAATTTGATTTTTTCTTTTTGGGCTGTTTCTTTATCATGCCAACTACCTTCAACAGCGCCATATTTGCTACGTTCGGAAAAATTAGCTTGCCAGCTTGTAATCTGTTTTCTTGCTAATGTTACGGGCACAATAAGTTTACCGCTTACTGCCTTTGCTTCTCCTTTAGGCACAAATAATAAATTACCGTTTACAGGCTTTGAAATTGCCCCATGATTTGACGCTATACGTGTCAGCAGGTTTAAATCACTTTCTTCTGTTTGATAAAGATATTGAATTTCTTTTGATAACAATTCTTCAGCAACACGAGGTACTAATCCATGTTCACCAGCAACAGAATTTACAAGGTCACCAATAGTAATTTTTCCCCAGGTCTTAGTACGCGGTGCTTTCATTACTTGCCGCATGTCCGCAGCATGGGCGTGAAGGGTCATAGTTGCAGGTGATGACCCAACTGAAATTTCATCAACGATGTAAAGCCCCATATGAATAATTGAGCTTTCCTTATAGCCAATAGATACTTCTAACGTTGCTCCTGTTCGTGGCATTGCTATCTTGTGTTCTCTATCATCAAGGCTAATTTCTACTTTATCACTGTTAAATCCTGCTTCATCAGTGATATTTAAGGAAAGCAAGCGTTGGCGTATGGCCTCGGTAATATCTGTACCCTCGGCAATAATTCTAAAATCTGGTGTTACCACGCTATTAATCCCATAGTCTTATAATCTCTTCACTTTCTGGTAGTTCAATATCAGGAAGGGTAATAATGATATTGGAAGGCAAAATCTCACCATGATCGGCTAGACCTGGGTTAGCTTCTAAAACCGCCTCAACGGCTTCTGCTTGCCTTCCGTAATGTTTCCAGCAAATCCAATCGATCATGTCACCTTCGCTTGTGCGATATTCTGGCATGATTAATCATCTCCATATTTTGAAAGTGTCAGGTTAAATGTAATTTTGCGAGGAACACCGCCTTTAGTAAAAATTTCCTGTATTTCCTCTATTTGTTCTATAACCCAATTCCCCCAAACATCACCTAAGCCATCAGTCAATTTAAGCGGTTTTCCTGTATTTGCTGTTTCCTTCATTGCAGATATTTGATTTAAACCACCTTTAAAATGAGGGTAGATAATACCATCAAGTTCTATCTGCTCTTTTCCACGCCCTACATATTGCATTGCTGGGTCATGACTAAGACGATCTTGTGACTGCCAGCGATATTCAACACTGCGGCGTAACTGTTGATACGCCGCAGTATCTAGGGCAAAAATATAACCGCCCAGGTTCATCATTGTTGTTGTCATGCTATGCTACTCCTGGCACTTGGTCGAATAATGCGCCGCGTGATTGAGCTTTAATTCGCCTTATCACTTCGTCAGCAATTTGCTTAACACTTTGCCCTTCAGCAGCATGAACATTGAAATTAAAGCTATTATGATAAGTGTTGTTTTCTACCGGACTACCAATAGGAAGATTTGATACATCAGCAAAAGCAGGTTGTAACCCGCTATTGATGGTATTTGCAGAAACATTAGCCTCAACATCACCACCACCAAACAAAAAGCCAAATAATGAACCTATTGCTTTAAAAGGTGCGCTGATTACATCCCATATTTTGCCGACAAAGGCAGCGAATTTTTCCCAAACTGGCTTTATTGGCTCCCAGAGTTTTAAAAATGTTTCCTTTACCTTTTGCCAATTTGCTACTACTAGCCCAGCAACTAACGCTATCCCGCTAATAATTAAGCCAATAGGGTTAGTCAGCATTGCAACCGTCAAAGCTCTAAGGCCACCAATCACAATAGGAATAGCACGAGTAGCAAGAGACACTAAGCTAACTGCAAAGGCCGTGACCATACCGCCTATTGCAAGTAACTTCATGCGTCCAGCCGTAATTAACGATATCGCGTTTAATAATCTCAAACGTGTAGACGCAATCAAAGCCGCAGCATTTAGCCCTAAGAGCTTTGCTTTTACCAAAGATACAACAAGTGATAACTTACCCCACATTACAGCTAGCACCTTTGCAAACGCTAATGCTTTTAGTCTTGTAGCTGTTATCAATGATGTAATATTGAACGCTTTAAAACTTACATTACTTAATAGTGCTTGTATTCGCATTTTAAGCAAAGCACCACGTACTAATTCAGCACCGCCTTTTACAAATGTCCATGCAAACACAACACCAATAGAAGTAATTTTTAAGGCAATTAAGCTAAGTACAGTGCCAAAAATAACGCTTGTAGCTATAGGAAAAGCATCAACTAATTGTGATAAACCAAGAGCCATGCCAGCAATTGATTTAACAACAAAATTCACACCAGGTTTTACCCTGTCACCAATTTTAATACCTAATTCATTAAATGCGTTTTTTAGCAAGGTTAGTTTATTGGCTGTTGTATTAGATCGGTTTTCAAATTCTTTTTGCATTGAGTTTAGTCTTTTCAATGAACCATCAGATTTTTTTTCAGTAAGTGCGGCTAATGCTTTTTTATAAACTCCTAATTTTCCTGCTATTAAAGAAATATCATCTACATATTCTTGTCCAAATAGATCAAACAAAATCCCCGCACGGTCTTGTTTCTCAACTTTAGAAACAGTCTCAAAAAATGAAAGTAGTGCCCCTTCTGCATCTTGGCCGATTGATTCTTTTAATTCTGAAGCTGATAATCCAAGGGCTTCTAGCCCAGCCTGAAACTTAGGACTTTGTTTTTCCGCAGTATTTAACTTAACTAATAAAGCGTTAATGGCCGTACCTGCCTGTTGTGGCGGTTTACCCAAAGCAATAAATGTATCAGCAAGTGCCGCTACACTTTCAGGCTTTAAACCGAAATCACCTGCGGGGCCTCCGACTCGTAATAAAGCTTTTGTAATATCCTGTGCTGTTGCTGCTGTATTGTCTGAAAGATGATTAAGTACATCACCAAAATCTTTCATTTTTTCAACAGGAATATCAAACACATTTGACAATGTACCCATTGCTTGCCCTGCTTCTTCAGCAGATATTTCAAATGCTGTAGACATTTTTGCCGCAGTATCCGTGAAGGCTGTTATATCTTTTGTTGCTACACCTAATTGTGCTCCTTTTGCTGCAATAGTAGCTAATTCATCAGCAGTTTTCGGTATAAAGCGAGTCATGGCTATTAGCTCACCTCTTAACTTTTCTGTAACCTTGGCCGCACTTTCTTCATCTTCAGGAACCCTCAAAACTTTTTTTACATCAGCAAAAGCACTTTCAAAATCAATTGATGCTTTCAATGGCGCACCTATAGCCGCACCTAAAGCAATCATATCAAGTGCTTGTCCACGCAATTCAGATCGCTTATTTAAAATACTTTGCCTTCTTGCTATGCTTGCATTAAGCATTTTATATTTTGTACGCAACTTATCAGCAGATGTACCTAATTTTGTTTGTTCAGCAACAAGTCCTTTTGAACTAACAGAGGTAAGTTTTAATTCATTTTTAAGTTTGCCTAATTCATTACGTTTTCTTTTTAATGCTTCTCGGGCTTTGTTTGCTGCGGCCTGGGCGCGACCAAAATTAGCACGCATTTGTTTTGTTGGCTTATCTGTTTTTTGCATCTCAAGCCGTAATTGATATACTCTATTTTCGGCTTGAGCCAGACGATCACTAGCGCTTTTTACATCATCACGCAGTTTATTAAAGCTACTAAGCCCTTTAGCTCGTGTTTCCAGCTTCTTCATACTGTCACCAAGACGTACTAATTGCTTGGAGCCATCGGAAAACGCAGATTTAAAACTGCCAGCAAGAGCCGCACCGATATTTACCTGTACTGTGTGGTTTTTTGTCATTTACAAACTTTAATATTAAAAAAATCAGGTAAGAGGCGTTGTAACATTTGAGTGCCGCCTCTCTTTTTTATTGTTGGTTGCTGACTTTTTTTGCCGCTTGCATCCAAAGTATGAACTCATCTAAATCCATATCAATGTATTGCTGAACACCCCCGCCAGTAAAATGAGCAATTGACACTACAGCTAATCGGAGGTCTGCGGGGTTACTTCTAAAAAATCTGCAAATATTCCTTGAATTTTAGCATAATCGGCTAAATCTAACTCTTCAATTACAGCGGGTTCAACTTCAGCTAAACTAGCAATCATCATAATTTCTTTTTCCGCTTCAGTTTTTTTCATACGCTCAACTATTAGTCTGTCACGTACTTTCGGACGGCGGATATTAAGCTGTTCGTATGTTGAATTATTTATCGTTATAGGTTCTATAAGTTTAATAGTTTGCATCGGTTAATCTCCCTTTTGTTTCTTAGATTCTTTTTGTAGTTCTTTGGTTTTTTCTGGTACTAGTTTTTCTTTTGCTACATCGTCTGGTGTTTTGGTATCAGGTGCTTTTTTAGGCCAACCGTTACGCCTTGCCTTGTAAGCGTCTCTATAGAGATTTTTTCTTACAATATACTGATCTAATATTTTGCTGGAATAACCAGATTCTTTACTAAGTGATTCACCTTGCTTATAAATAAGCTCTCCTTCCTTTGGGGCTAAAAAATCAGGCTCATCTTTTAAAAACTCATCTAAGGGATAAGAAAATTCTTCAATATGCACTGTTTTATCTGCTACTTTAAATATACTTTTCATAATGTTTGCCTTTTTTTAATATAAAAAAGCCCTAATAAAGGAGGGCTTTCATCAGTTTAATGGAAGGATTAATTTTATATGCCTATAGCATCACGGACAGATTTAAGATGATCTACACCGTTAATCACTCTCACCATGCTTTCAGCATTGATTTCAATAAGTTCTTCGCTGTTAATAGATAATTTATAATTGCGAACAGCTACCATACATTTTAACGTTGCTTTATCGCCCGCTTTCCATGTACCAGCATCTAACTCACGAAAAGAACCTTCAAGATTTATAACTACAGGTTCAGCTTCGCCATCTGCCTGTATAGCTCCCCGCAATGTCATTTTTATAGCTTGACCATCTATTAAGCCAAACAGTTTAAATAATGAAGGGTCATACTCCGCAAATGTTAATTCGCATTCTAATTTTTCCATGCCTAGATCGACCTCGATCGGCAAATCCATGCCGCCCGCGCGATGTTCTTCGGTTTTTATAGTAAGCTTAGGTAAAACTATTTCATCCACTTTGCCAGCAAAGCCTTTATTGTCTACAAAAGCACTAAAATTTTTTAATATTTTCGGTATCATTTTAAAAAATCTCCTCTATGTAATCGTTGACTAAATGGCTTTTAAAAGTGATATGTTCGGCGGGGTAAGGAGGTGTAAAATCAAAGTCAAAATAGACCTTACCTTGCGAAATATTAGCAGGAGTATTTAACTCTGGGTCTGCGTAACATCTACCTCCCAGGATTGCGCCTAACGCTCTCAAAGTTGCTAAATAAGAATTTACACCCTCGGTAACGTCTTCAATATATGTTTTAGTGATATTATTATCGACCGCCCACAAATGAGCACGCAACAGACTATCATTAATAATGTCAGCAGTACGCCGCACTGAAAGAAAAGCCCATTTTGGGTCACTTGAACATGTGCGATTACCCCAAAGTCTATAACCATCTTGTCTTATAATTGTAGCAACTTCATTTTCGTTTAAATGATTTGCTCTTGCGTTTGTATCACCAAGCGTAAAATCAATAGGCCGTTCTGTTCCGATTATGCCGTTTATGTTCCGATTTGAAGGCGACCACCAAAAACCTCTTTCATTGTCAGTTTTAGTAACCACACCTGCAACCCGCGCACTTGAAGGCTGGGTAATAACACTATCTGTTTGGGTATCAAATATTTTTACAAACGGGTCTATCACATACACCCTGGGACTTCCAAAGTCATTTCTATACGTGATTGCGGCTGCATCGTTGGAATTGGGAGCATCCCCTATGATAATTGCTCTTAATCGTTCTGCAATTCCGATTAATTCAGCAACAACGGGGTTAGCATTACCACCAGGGCGTTGATGTGTAAAGCCTGGTGCTATTAAAATGCGTGGACTAACATGTACCACACTTTCAGCACCTAAGAAAGCTTGTACGCCTTCATATTGGCCTGTATCCATATCAACACCACCTATAATATTGCCTATGGTTTCGTCTTCATCTGTACCTTCTTCAACACGAATAACTACAACTAATGCACCCGCTTGATCGAAAATAGCATCTATCGCACTTGGCAATGTTCCGTTAGCACCTAATTTGGCTGCTTCTATTCTACTACCAGCAATTAATACAGGGGTGTTGATTGGAAATGCCGCCGTATCCGCAGAAGGAGCCGTACCGATTAAACCAATGATAGATGATTTTACTGTTCTGATTGGGCGCGGGCCTGTGTCTATCTCCACGACCTCAACACCGTGCAAAAAATGTTCTGGCATGGCTAGGTTTCCTTTATAAATTATTGATTTCCAGGCATAAAAACCCCCACAAAGGCAATGCCCTGTGAGATTCAATTATGCTTCTGGTGATGGTTTACTTAGAGTGTGGCAACAGTCGCTTCAACGTCCAACTCCCAAGCAGCAAGATCGTTTTCTAAATCGGTTAAGGTAGTGCTATTTTGGATAATATCGTCAGCTTTATCCTCGCACGCTTCCAATGCGCCAAGAGCTATATCTTTAGCATCCATTTCAGCCTTGATTAAGTTTGCCATAGCTTCAACCGTAATAGATCGAACTGTAGCAAGTTCACCAAGAATCTGATTATCTAAAGCATCAATAGGCTGGCTAGCAGCAACAGCTGCTAAAACACGCTCTGCTGATCGTGCTTGAGTTTCATAACCTTTGCTTTTGCCATTAGAATAACCTGCATATGTATCACGATAACCGTTAAGAACACGCCTCACATTGCTAATCGCTGTTTCTTTAGCAGTAACAAGCTGTAGTGTTTCATTCTCGGCGGCAGTTTCTTCTCTTACCGTATCATCAGGATCGCGGCGATAACGCTTTGTAGAATCAAAGTCTCCTGGCGCGTTCTCCCACTCTTCACCTGCAGGTTTTGAAGGTTTTGTATTTACTTCGACTTGTACGCCGTTTTCATCAAATCTTATATAAGTAGGCATAATATTTTACTCCTATAATTAAATTAGTTCCAAAGTTGATAAGTATTAGTTAGGCCAGCACCACCGCGTTGCCACGCTTTCAATGTTCTTTCAACATCGACCTCCAAACCAGAGGTTAAGAAATTGCTGCGGAAATTATAGATGTACCAATGTTCAAAGAAACTATACATGCTGGATGGTGAAGCAAAATAATAGCCAGAAGTATACAACACTAATGCAATCGTTTTATTAGCAGGAATTGTAACACTTACAGATTGTCCACCAAAATTATCGGTACTACTTGTATAGTTATATATATTGTTCCAACTAATACTTGATATACTGGCTTTATTTTGGTTGGTATTATTTGGTGTACCTACATGTACCGCTGCGCCTTCATACCCTGAACTCCAATAAGATGAACCACCAAAATAAAATGTGCGTGTCATACTGGAACCAGTAGTATTTTTTACAAAAACTACTCCCAACATTGCATTAGGATATTGGTACTGGTTAGAGCTATTAGCATATTTTTCGTTCTTTTCCCTATGGATAAAGCTGCCGTTATTTCCTTGTAGGAAATGTAAGGTGGGCTGGCGTTGCCAACCAATATAATCAGTACTCCAATTGTTAAATCCTGTAAGTACTTTAAAAAGATCATCTTGGCTGTTGCTATACCACTGTCCTAATTGAGAGGTAAAGTCACCATACCCCCAGCTATAATCATGGTTTCTGCTTAAAATACCAAAAATGAAAGGTAATGAATCTGGTTCTATTGCCAATCCATCAGCAGAAGCATTATTGATTTCTGTTAGAATAGTAGAACCGCCTGGAATATCATTAATTGCATCTAAATTAGCTTGAACAGCATTAACCTCTGTCATAATGGTAGATTCGTCTGGCACATCATTAATATCAGCAAAGGCAGCACCAGCAGCAGTTACCGCTGCCACTTGTGTTGTTCCTTCGGCGTTAATATCTGTAACATAGCCTGTTTTTGCTGTACCCATTTCTGATAAATGAGAGTCTTTAGCTGTGACCATATCGCTCAAAGCGTTAATTTTGGTTGTATTGAACTCATCCAGCGTATCCGTTTTAGCCGTATCGATCATGCTTAGGGCGTGAGTTTCCGCATCAGTCATACTAGATAGATGTGCGGTTGCTGCAGCGATAAGTTCTTGCAGCTTATCATCAGTTAAGGCCACAACATCAAGTATTGTACCTTGCCCTGCCATATTTTGAACAGATTTAGACAGATAGGCTAGCTGTTCTGGTGTTGCTTCAGTTGTAAGTTCGGCAAGGCGGTCATTCAATGCTTCAACTGCGGTTTTTAATAAAGTTGGTGTAGGCATGATTTTAACTCCATAATTCAATTGTTGATTCAAGATTTTGCTTGGCTTGGTCATTCCAAATCTCGTTTACATCCTCATCAATGGATGTAAGCGCATTGCGTATACGAACTACATCGGAAGACGCAACATTGTCAGGATGTGGTAATTCATAACCGCGTGTAGATACATCATTTGGCATAATACTTTCCTTGTATTGGTCAGGTTATAATGACACGCAAAGCGCGAACTCTAGGGCGATATAAAGGATTGCCCGTTATGGTTAAACGCACTCTCGTATCATTAGCCGTAAAGCCTGTTAAAATATGTGTACGTTCTTCCCATTCATCGCCTACAGGTTTACCAGAATCTAAAGCGACACTTTGCCAATCGCTGTTATCATCCTCTACCTCTACAAGAACATTAGCTAAACCTGGCAGTAACGCTTCGTATGTAATTGTTGCTTTGACGTTTACACCTGCTGGAATTGCACGAGTAACATAATCGGCACTTTCCGACATATTACCAAGTATGGCCTGTAAGCCTGGAAACATAACAGGACTGCGTAAATCTGAACCTCTAAGCACTGCTTTTACATTCACATCACCATTTAGGCGTTCACGTAGAGCTAAAGGCTGATCGTCAGAGATACGAGTTTCAACGCCTTGGTCATCTGTTAATACAATCTCAACATCTGTATCAACGGCTGGCCTTTCAATATTGGCAAGTGCAATCACATCTGAAACGTCGGTAACGTTAATGTTACCAAGATCAATAGTTTTCGTTGTGGCCGTAAATTTTGCACCAAGTAATCTAAATGTTAAATCTCGGTCTTGGTGTGGTGTCCAGGTGCTAGCGTTAGAAGATGAAAGTAAAACACCAACTTGAAACGGTTGAGATGTTACCCACCTTTGAGCAATTGCATCATACTTGCCAAGCTCGGCAATTCTAACGGCTGTATCTGCTGCATCTGTTAAGATAACAAGTGCATATTCTCTACCAGGTTCTAACCAAACAGGCGGCCATGTAATGCGGGTGCTTTGTGCTCCAAGGTTAATATCGTCAGGCTGTATATGTGCTTCTGCGATTACTTCCTGATTGGGAATGCCAACAGTTGTTTCTCTAATTTGAACAACAACTTTTTTGTCTCCTCGATCTGTAAACCAAAGATCAACACCGCCAACATGCCGCCCTAACTGCAAGGTAAATGTTTGCGCCAGTGGGTCAAACCTACGAAGTACAACAGTTGTTTGTTGCTGCTGTACTTCTGTTACTGTGGTTACTCTACGGCGTTCCTCTGTGGTGATAACACCACGCGCGGTATAAGTCGAATCTCCATAACTACCCTGATCTCCGATAAATTGTACTAATTTAGTACCTACTGGAATATTAGGCGGTACAGAAAATTGACCTGTAATTTTGCCGTTTGCATCTGCGACTAATGCCATATCAAAATCTCCTATACTTCAATTGGCGTTACCTCTACGCCGTCAAAGAGCATGGTTTGTAGCTCTTCACCTGGTTCAAAACCTTCAATTTCAAACTGCTGCGGCACTTCACGCATAAATTCTAAATTACGGGTACTAGATGAAAGTACCTCGCTTGATTCGGATTGCTGCACAGACAGCAATACGTTTCTTGTAGTACGTGATTGTACAGTTGTTCTTACACCACCTCCGACAATGGTTGTGCGTGTAAGTGGGCTTGTGAAACGGCTAAACCTACGAGTAATCGGGCTTGACCATGTTGTTTCAATATCTGTCCAACGATCAATAGCTAATTTCAAGCGAACCTTAGCAGGAACAGGCGAAAATGCTTGATAAGGGTTAACTTTCATGTCTCCCGTTCTAAGCTCTTGAGTCAAAATAGGCTCAAGGTCAAAATCTAATGTAAAAGCGTCAACTTCTCTTGCTGCTTCTGCGATTTCTGCGGCAATAGGTAAACTTAACTCACCATCAACAATAGATGCAGTTTGCGGCTCGCCTTGATCTCTCATGTCATCATCAAAAAATGGGTCAACAAAGATTCCCAATTTTGCAGACGGCTCTTGAGAATTAGCATCATTACGCAATCTTTCTTGAGCAACCAGGCTATACAAATCATGGATAGACTCACGCATAGCTTCAATATCACTCATAGGGATAGCGTGAATTGCACTACTTGTTGTTTTCGCTGGTTCATCTGTTAGCCATAACTGTTCAATAAATGCTATGTCGAGCTGGTCATCAGGTGAACGGGGAACCGAAGGGCGCCAGGGATGCGCCAAACCTTTAACTCGTCTTACAGTACCTTCCTGGTCAATGGTAATCAGGTCAAAGCGCGGCATTTTCCACTGATAATCAACTAATATCAATGTGCCTTCAACTGCACCAGAAATTTCAAAACCTGTATCATCTAAATTTACAGGGTCTAATTGCTCACGGTAACGATATGTTACATCATAGCTTGAGCCTGGTGCTGGCTCATTTCCTGCAGGAGACCAATTAACATCACCTGCGGTTAGGCGGTAATCTGCATTAATATCAAAAGTGGTTGCTCCTTGTGTGACTTCTACAATTTCAAGCACTGATTCATCAGGCAATGGGTCAGTAGCACCAGTAAAAGCACCGTGCGTAATAGTAACGCTGCGCTCTGCGGTAATATCAACCCGATTTATTACATGAATAGGGCTATTATTGGTATTAAGGCGCATGACACCACCGTCGCCTGGCTGAAATGTATGCGGCTCTGACTCAATTGTTGCTATGTCTGGGTCTTCAGGAAAACGAACACGCAAGCCATAAGATAATTCAATTTCAAAACCGTTTACATGTGCTTTACCTTCAGCAATAACAAAAATCTGTTCGCTATTATCATTTTCAAGAAATCGGACTTTTAAACCAGATACCACATAAGAACCATTAGAATCTCTATCATATCTAGCTAAACCAGCCGTTATAGCGTCTGATTGGGGAGGTGGAGCCTGAATAATCAAAACACCATTCTCTACATTGTAAACAGGGTAAAACTCGCCGTCTCCATCTGGTGTAATACCTTCTGCTTCAAATCCCCATGTAAGAGTTACTTGTAAACGTGCTGCGCCTGGCTCTTGATAATTACGTGTACCAACGGCGGGGTCACGTAGTCCAGGGTCTTCAAGCTCTGTAACAGTGATTTCTTTGTAATATACACCTATGCGAACGCTTGCATTAGTCGGAACAGTAAAACTTGCATCTCCAACAGTACGAACCGTGCCGCGTAAATATATTTTGCCTGGTTCAATAGTCGTTTCGCCAGTGTCAGGGTCAACAACAATTGCCGCGCCTTCAATTACATCACCGTCACCGAAAAGAGCATCGCCAACGCTACGTAATTTTTGTAATGAATTTTCTTGAATCTCATTTAGCTCAGCCGATTGCAGACCACGCCCAGATAAAAACATAGTACGGTCGTAATTTTTAGATGGGCTATATCTGTTATAATATGTTTGTAATGTCATAGTTATTTTCCTTTTAGAATGTAACTACAAATGAAAAGGTTTCACGAGTTGCCGCCGTTCTTACAAGCGGTACGGTATGCTCAAGTACAAGTAAAATGCCTGGGTCTATAATATCTGCCCCTTGAAAATATTCTTGTCCTGCGGGTAGATTCCCATCAAGCAAAGTGCTAACCATTATTCCAAGCTCGCGTATAATTTCACCTGGCGAATCTTCAAAATCAAAGGTAAAGCGCATATGTAGATTATTTGTAGGTTCTTCAACGGCGGTAAATCTCCCTGTTGGAGTTATTAAATCGCCTTGCTCGTCAGGAACACAAAACACCACTTCGTCAACAACACGTCTTCCAACTTCATTTTGAAGACTTGTAGCGGTAATATCTTCTGGAGGAGTATCTACAATATAATTAACATTTACCATATCGTTTACTCCGATTGCGCCTGTTGGAATACGGGTAATAATTCCTGTTACACTATCAACGGAATAATCAATTGTGGCAGTATAAGTAGTTTGCTCATCTTGGCTTTTAACAACTACATCTTTAATATAAGTTTGCGTTAAATCAATTTGGTCATTGGCAAAAGTAAAATCTCCTGCGCGGTCATCTTCCCAATCGCTATTACCATTGCCCCAGGCGAGATGAATTGGTTGTGATTTTATAGATGCGGCCATTGCTGCGCGGCCTGATTGTGTAAGGATAGCCATAATTTATATCTCTTTTGGTTAAATTGATTTCATAAAAAATCCCGCCTGGGCGAACCATGACGGGATCAATTGACTTAAATTATTGTTACAATTATTGCATTTCTTGGCTATGCACCGTCTCTATATTTGGAGGCATGGCATTCCACGGTTGGTTTAAATGCTGGTAGCCATGCCAGCCATCCATGAAAGTATAAGCACTTTCACACCCTAAAAATTCTTTTTCAATAATAGGTGTTTCTGTTACTCCATCACTTCCCAAGACGTTAGCATAATGCTTGCTGTCACCAGTCACACCGTTAATAGTTTGATCGTCAAACGGTTCTGGATAACCATTTAACCATTGCCTATTGGTTGTGCGTCCAATGACATTATCGGCATCGTTCCAAGGACGGTTTAGGTGCTTGTGATCGTGCCAACCATCAACCCCTAAATATTCGCTTTCCTGTAGCAAATCCCTAAGCATTATCGGGGATTCGTCCGAGGTTACGCTATCTATTATAGCGGCTGCGGTATATTCACTTAACGTAACCGCGCAGTGAATTTCTTGCTCAGTAAATTGTTCTGATTTACTGATTAAAAATCTTGTCCAGGATTCAGCATCAATGTGGTTTGCAGCACCGCCAACCCCAGGATATAAAGGGTTACTCGTTATATCCTTTTCAAGAATTGGTTTTGTGGACGTTCCAATAGCATTATCGACCAAGGCAGTTGTAAAATATTCACTACAACCTTTGCTGCTATGTACAGCTTGCCCGTCAATTTCCACAAATTTACCTTTGCGGAATTTCTCAACAATTTTGTCAATAACATTATCGGTGTTATTCCAAGGTCTATCTAAATGCTGATAGCCATGCCAGCCATCAGCGCCTAAATAATTACCTTTACCAATTATATCTTTTAATATAATCGGCTTGTTAACTGCGTTATCGCCGCCTCGGTCAACTTCATAAAATGCTTCAACATGTGAAATTGCATCATATGTTATCTGATCGGTAAACGGTTCTGGCTCTCCACTTAGAAATCTATCAATGATATTATCAACAATATTTTTTGTATTGTTCCAGGGTCTATCAAGATGTCTATGATCGTGCCAATCGTCAACTCCTAAATAACTACCCTCACCAATTGCACTTTTTATAATGATCGGCTTTGATGAAGGTACGCTATGTTTTCTATCCGACAAGTGAGGCCAAATAATATGCTCATCATACCTTGTTATAAATTCGTAATGTTTACTACCAGCAATAACTTGATCGTTAAATACTTCGCTATTACCCGCATTATGATAGCTCTTAAAGCGTTCATTTAAAGGTACTGGTGTTAACCGCCATATTATTTCTGATAATTTAGCTTCATCATCAAGAATAAAAGTTTGGCCTGTTTCTTCAATTCTGTTAACAGGAAAACAAGAATTTATATTACCTAATACCCAATTGTCAGATAATACCACTTGCGCTTTAGCAAAACGCAAATGTGGCTCAATTTCACCATGAGGCGAAAAAACACCAACTTCATTACCAGCACTATATATACGCCCATAACCACTTTGATGATTTATTACGTGTGAGGCGCTTATACCAAGTAATACTTGATCTAATCTATACACATCCAATAAAACAGCATTGGTATGTAAGTTATGGTCATGTGCATGTATCAGTTTAACCGCAGGAGCAAAAGCATTGAAACTATTGCCTCTACCAAATGACAAAATGGGGCCTTCTTGTGTTAACCTGTTTCCTGAATAATCAGAAAGAAAAGCCCCCCAATCGCTTTGATCTAAAATAAATCTGCGGATGTCATAAGCATCATTATACATCCGTGTTAGCCGCGTGCGAATGGGCGAGGATAACCGCGCTAATTCTATAACAGCATCAATAAATAAATCATTCGGTACATCGCCAGTAATACCAACCTGGAACTCTGCAAAATGCTCGCCTGGTACTTCTTCTTCAACAGATATACCTTCAAGATTCGCCCATGATAAAGCGATTCTTAAAGATTCAGGTGTGCCACGTATACGTTGCCATTGCACACCTTCACGTATAGCTTTGCGTGAGTCAGGTAGCCAGCGTAAAACTTCACCTAGTCCATATTCCCAAATCAACCAGGATAAAAATTGATCGGGAGGTTCGCCAAGTTTAAAACCTTTTATTAATTCTGCGTTTGTCTGATAATTGATCGCCTCCACCAAATGCTTTTCTTCTTTCGTAGCATTAGGGGGAAGTATTAAGGTCATCGATCTCTACCAGCTAAATTTATAGTTAAACTATTCAAGGCAACACAAGCGTTTTCATCCGCAATAATATTTTCAGTTGGCGAAGTAAGTTCAACTCTTTGCACACCATCTAAAAAGAGATGTGAAATTATCCATGAGCGTGTTAAATCCCAGCCTAAGCCTCGTGATTCGTCAAAATCTTTAATAAATGACTGCCTGATCGTTTCTATAATTTGCTCCTGTGTATCATGGTAAATATAAATATCTACTATCACATCAACAGGTAAAATGTCACAAGCAACCACGTCAACCGTATCTGTTAGCACTCTAATATCATCAGCAGTTACAGTATCAGTTACAATTTGTAATAATTCGGCTGAAGGCAAGCCATCACCTTCAGTTGATAATACAGCAACGCGCACCCTGCCAAGTTCAGGAGAATCCGCCCTTGCATCTCGTACTCTTACATCCGCGGATAGCGCATGAAAACGATAATGGGCACGGCTTCCAGCCGTTGACCATCCTATAATTTTTTCCTGGATTCGGCGGCGTAATGCTTCGTCTCCTTCATTTTCCAAACGTTCAACGCCATAAAATGCCGCTAAATGTTCAAGATCATTGCTACCAGCAAAAGCTAATAAATTAGCTCTAGCCGCATCGTTGACCCGTTGCCTTATCAATAATTCACGCCAGGCCGCAACTTCCATTACCTTCATAGCTGGGTCGCTTTCAAGAAGATGTATAAATTCAGGGTCACGAGCTACTAGGTCATCTTTCATTCGTGCCAATATTTCTTCATAATCTAATGTTTCAAGAATATCTGGCGTCTCTAGTGAAGATATGTCTGTAATATTCATACGCTTATACCATCTAACCTTATTGGTTTGCCATCTGGCAAATAAATACCTCTTAGTGATAAAGTTACCTTTCCATTGTCACTAATCGACTCTATTTTTACATTTTCTAATCTAAATCGATGTTCCCATTCTTGCAGTGCTTCAGCAGTTGCCGCGTAAAGCTGAATTGCAAAATCTTCAGTGGTTGGAGTATCAACCAGTTCAAATAATTTTGAACCATATTCGCGCCGCATAACACGACTGCCAACAGGCGTTGTCAAAATATCGATGATAGATTGCTTCAAATGGTCAAGCCCTTCTAATGGCTTGCCTGTTGTTTTATTCATTCCATACATAGTTTACCCACTTGCAAAAACATTTGTGCTGCCTTCAGCTACACTTGAACCACAATCTATCAGGTCGTCTATACGTCCTATGGCTTTACCATTTACATTTACTGTTGATGACCCTGCGGCCAGTACCCCGCCATGTGGCGCACATGTGGGGCAGCCGTGAGAATCCCACGCATCATTAAGGCGATGTACAGCAATACCATTTACAAACACGTCAGGGCTTGCACTTACTGAAGGACGCGCAGGAAAGCAGCCGTGACCTGTACACAGATCACCTAATCGTGTAATTCCTGGCATGATTTTTTACTTTATTTAAATAAAACTAGTTAAGTGCTTTGTAGCAAAAGTCTTTTGACCATTTGCCAAAGTCTTTGCAAAACTCTGTTATAAAAGGCCATGCATTAGTATTAGAGGTGCGTTTAACATTCTTACTCATGTTTAACAATGACCCTGCTATGTCCAATTGCGATTCTTTCATATTTTTTATAGTGCTAATATCATAATCAACTGTTACTACCCAAAGGAAATCGTCATTATCACCAGCAGCCTTACCCCTAATTGAATACTCTACAGATTCTTTTGCCATATTTTCAATTTCATCTTGCATTTCCATTTGGGTTTTAAAAATAATTCTTTCTGCATCTGTTAAAAGCGTTGAATCAATATAATTTGAAATATTAATCTCAACAGTCATTTTTTTTGTTTGTTCTGTATCACGATACAAACCAATATACCCGACTTCAGACGATAAGTTTTGAATCCTTCTGATAAAATCTGCTTTCTCTTCACCTAACTTTGTTACGTTGGCCTCATATTGCTTTGCAACAAATTCTGAATCACCACCGCTAAACATCCAAAAAATTACCCCAAAGAATACGATTAAATATATCCAATGCTTAGGTTCTAACTTTTCTTGTTCCGTTTGTTCAGGTTTTTTGTCTTCTGCCATATATTGCCTATGTTGTTATTTTTAAGACATAAATGCCCTTTTTAAAATTTGTATTACAACATAGCACCCTATTCAGATTTTTAATTTAAGTCAATGCGATCTCCTGTGAGTTTGATTTCTGAACCTGTAATAAGTATAGATGACTCGCCATTTTTTAATTCAATTTGTGCATCTACCATTGTTATATTTGATGCACCGATAACCAATTCAATGCGGCCAGCACTATTTACATTAGCTGTTAATACATGATTTTCTCTATCATATTGCGTAACTGTGCCATCTTTATAAATGGTTTTATGAATCTCTGGACTATCAGCAGGTGCAGAATGTGCTTGCCGATAAATAGACGGTAATATAACCGCCTGGTTTATTTCTCCTGAAGGAGCAAGAACAATTACCTGTTCGCCAATTTCAGGACACCACCAGGTATTATCAAAACTAGCTCTTCGGGCAAGCCAAGGTAGCCATTCCGTAGTAATATCACCAATTTGCACCCGTAATTTAGCATTTGGGTAATCGGCCTCAACAACTTTTCCTATTTGAATCAAATTGCTAATACGCCTGTCCAAATCCATCAATGTATAATGGTCTTCCATCATGCGGGTAACTCACCATCCAATATTGTATAATCTTGTTCAAATTCTTCACCGACTCTTGGCACATAACCAATAAATATAGTTTCAGGTCTAACACCTTCACCATCCCACACAGAATCACCAATATCAAATTGCTGCTCCCATTCAACAAGCCAGACATCATAAGCATCAAGCTCAGGGCTGAACTGGTCAGGGCCTATTGAAACAACTCTTGATAATCGGGTTTTCATGCCAAAATTCTTGTTATGAACAACCCTGGCAACCTCAATAGCTAGTTCCCGAACTCGTATCTGTCCATTATCGGCAGCATTTACAATAACTCTAGCTTCAAACCGTCCGGTTAACGCTAATTGTTCAGTTGCAGGATCATCACCAAAATCTAAAGATGCTAAATCAACAAAAACAGCAGGAACAGCTATTGCCGTTTGCAGTTTTGGATAAGAACCAGATGTAGCAATGCTGGCAATATTGCTGGTTATCTCAAGCAATATTGCATTATGTAAATCTTCAATAAAGCTCATGATTTCTGTACCAAAAACTTAAGTTCCCGTTCAAACAACACTTCAAAACGCTGCATAACACCATTATCCAGAAATCTTTCGATAATCTCAGAACCTTCAGGCTCTAAAGGTACGGTTAATTCACGAATAGGAAGGCGTGTTTTACGTTTCCTTCTGTAAATTCCTGTATGACCACCCGGCATTGTAGCCACGAACGCGCCTGGAAACTCATAATGCTTAACCTTAGCGCCTTTTTTTGTTTGCCTTGGTTTGCCAACTTTAGTAGCAGTTACTCCACCAAGCCTGGCAAGCACCTGTGATCTAAGTTGTCTACGGCTGGCTTTTAACACCCGCAAACGCTCACGCACTATTTTTTGAGTAATACGCCGATTTTTACTAATTTCACGAGTAGCCTGGGTGCGAAGCCAAAGAGCAGTTTTGTTCAGTGACCGCATGGAAGCTACGACCACCTGCTTTTCAGTACCTCTTAAATCAGCAATAATATTGCCAATATTTTTTGCACCTTCTACATCAATTGCAAATAACCTGCTCATGCCATTACTAATCCTTCAATATCCCAGCTCTGTCTATCAAGATCACGAAGTGGCAAGCCTATAATCTGATATGATGTTCCATCAATTTTTATGATATCACCCTCTGTAGGTTCGGCCACTTCTGCAATTAAAACTTCGAACCTGGCACGCTCACCAACCATATCAACATCGCCAGTTTCGTATTCCACATCTGATGCAAATTTTAAAACCCTGATATTAACAGGTTGTGAACCTGATTTTATATAAACTGCATTAACCCCTAAATGGTTAAAGCAATCATTCATCATAGTGCCAAGTAATTCTCTACTCATAGATTTTAAGTATTTGTAAGTTTTACAAGTACCGCAGGGCGATGACACATTGGAAGAGGATTTGATTGTGTATGAATATCTGTACCTCTTTCAAATTTACGTGATTCCTGTTTAGCGTAAATTGGCCTACCAAGTGTATTCACAGTTTCGTTAAAGTCAGCAGGAGCAAAATAAGTCCTGAAGGTTTCTTGTGTTCCCATTGGGAAAGCATGGCCTTCGTTTGCTGCAATGAAACGCCTGATAGTACCATCGGCATCACTGGCCTCACCGATATATTCTTTGAATATCAAGCCACCAAATGGGAAACCGTCACGCATGTCATCACGTAACGCCTGACCTTCACGCCATCTTTCATAGGCTTCTTTAACCTTGTCGTGGCTAGTTAAAGCATCAAAGAACTCAGGACTAACAAGAACACTAACGCTTGCCATTACTTCACCAAGCAAATTCTTTTCAATATGACGTTTTACTTCCAAACATTTATTTTTAACGTTGGTTGCTGCATTACCTAAAGCAAAATTGACAGATTTTGGTGTAATTTCAAATTCATCAAATAGGTTCAGCAATTCTGAGCCATCTGCGTCTAAAATTATGCCTTTCAATGCGCCAATGCGTAAATGCTCTAAGGTAATGGCATGTTTGTTACGCATTGCCTGTAGATGTTCATTAATTACATCAGATAGTGCTTCTAGTTGGTTTTCCTGACCAAAAGCACGGATTCCTTGTACTTCTTCAGGCAACACAACATCATCATGTGGGATATGTGGAACACTAAAACTACGCAGTTTTCTTTTGCCATGCTTTCCAACAGTTCCAGGGCTGCCAACTGCTTGGGTAGGTAGCAAATTCAAAACACCGTTATTTTCTTCAACGGCAATCTGTCTTGTTCTAACCGGCTTGGGTCTAAAAATTCCAAGCTGTCCAACAAGGCCATAATTATTAGGCAATATGTTAATTGCAGCAGTTAATTCCGTCATGGAAAAAGCTGCATCATCAAAAGGGTTATTCATAGGCATGATAAAAATCTCCAAATTATAGTGAATAGTTAAGGGTCTGTAGAAAAAGCCAAGCGGTGAATAGCGATAAGCGGAAGTTAAAATCTACAGCCAAGCTATTCACTAATAATCACCACTTACGCATCTTTACGCAGGATAATTCCTAAAGCTCTTAAATCTTCGAGCCCCTTTCTTAGCTTATTAGCTGGAATATTGGCAGGCCATATAAGGGCGTCTTCTGCAACAAGAGAGTGGCGTGCTATAATCACAGTCTTTTTCTCTTCAGTAGTTGCATCTACTTCCTCAATAGCAATACCATAAGCATCACCTTGACCATCACTGGCACCAGGGTTTATTTGAATGACCTGCATGGTAGAGCCATGCATGGCAACTACCATTCCAGGGGTTAGAGTTTGACCCAATTCAACCGTAACTTCGTCACGGGAGTAATGCTGGTCTTCCTCAAGTTTTATCAGATCGCCCAAACGATCCGGTTCAGTTAATACATTAGGCATAACATCCTCTTTAATTAATGGTTAAAAAGTGTGGAAATATTTATTTAGCTTCTGCGGCTTTTGCTTTAGCGGCAGCAACAAGTGGACTTTCCTTTGGCTTTTCAGCTTCCAGTGGCACAACAGATGATTGCATCTGAGTTCCACCATGTTGATTTTGCGCTACAAGAATTTGCATTAATTCATCTTTAGCCGTATCAACAGTTACATTACGGCTAACCAAATCGGCTAATTTTTCCGGCATTTGCGCTGTATTACAGATTTTGGCAAGCTCAATAACTTCAGCACGATAAGTCTCTCGGCCTTTATTCTCTGCCTCTGTTTTTAAAGCATTGATATCAGTAGATGAAACAAAGACTGTAGCATTTGGGTTTTCCGCCTTGTCTTCAGAGTCATTGGCAGACACACCTGTAGTTGCTTCAATTTCTGCACTGTTATTTTGCGATACGATAGTTTTATTAGTCATAGCTGTGCTTCCTAATTTTGGTTGAAATTTTTGAGTCATAAGTTCTAAAACTTGTGGCAGCGTCAGTAGATCATCAGCCAACCCTGCGCTTATCCCATCTGATCCGAAGAACAAACCAGCCTCCGTATTTTGTACATTGACAAAAGTGATATTTCTGTTTCGAGAAACTAATTGGATAAACATTTCATAAAGACGGTTGACCTCTTTTTGTAAAACCTGAGCACCTTCATCGGTTAAAGGCTCATGCGGATTAAGGTCATTTTTTCGATTACCGGCAAATATTGTTGTGACCTTAATTCCTTGTTTTTCATCAAAGGAAGATTGATCAATATGGCTTGCTAAAACTCCAATACTGCCAATGCCACCGGTTCTACTGACAAATATTTTTGCCGCAGATGATGCAATTGCATAGGCTGCCGAAAATGCTTCTTCATTCGCAACAGCCCATATAGGTTTTTTATTTCTAGCAGTGAAAATTTCATCAGCTAAATCAAACAATCCGGCAACTTCACCACCGGGAGAGTCAATATCCAGCAATATGGCATTCACTTCCGAGTCATCTAATGCTTGTGATAACAACTCGGAAAGCAGTTCATAGCTGGTAAATCCAAAAAACTCATCGAATATACCGGCACGTTTGCTAAGCGGGCCATGAACAGGAATTACAGCAATACCGTTTATCACGACAAATTGTCTTCTGTTATTATTGCCACCAAAGTCCAGCATTTTAGCATCAGCAAGCGGTTCATTTGCTTTTGAAACCAGATAATCAAATGCTTTTCTCTCCAGCATCATTGGTCTGCCTGATATCAGGCCATGTAAAGGCTGTGATTTATCCATTATTTATCCCTTTTAAGATTGGTTTTCATCATCATTAGAATCGGCAGGTAATATCGATTCTTTGGCAAGTCGTGGGTCAGTACCATGTACAAGCCCTAGTGCATCAGCTCTTTCGTTATCGCTAGCTATTTCACGATCAATTTCTTCCACGTCACCACCCATACGTGAAACAATTTCCGATCTACTGGTAAATCCACTTCTTACCGCAAGTTCATTGGCTTTTTGGTCTTTTAGAGGGTCAACCCACTCAAATCCTTGTGGAATCCATTTAACTCTGCAGTGTTTTCTAGAATCACCTGGTAAATCAATAGCACCTGATAGAATTGCCAACTGTAACCACTTATTCCATACCGGACGGCATAGCTGAAATATCATTATATGCCGTTGCAGCATTTGGCATTTACGGCGAAACTCAATTAAGCCAGCACGTATGGACGAAAAGTTCACCTGCGTTAAGTCACCGGTTAACTGCTCATAGGAAATTCCCATACCCATAGCGATAAAGCGCAGTTGCTGTCGCATAAAATTATCATAGCTTCCGCCAACATCTGACGGGCTAGAAAATTTTATATCCTCACCAGGTTCTAATAATTGCACCGTTCCAGGCTCAAGTTCTGCCAATGACAAACCATCTGCGTCAGGTTCATCTTCACCCATCAAATTTGCTTCAGGGTCAAGCCTGGTAATAAAGGCCGCGAACAAAGCCGCCGTTTTTTTGCGCACTAACTCAGCATCATCATATTGGTCAAGTTCATAGAGCTTCAACAATACTCTGCTAAGCCATGGTACACCTCGAATTTGGCCAATACGTAGCGATTTATAAATATGCAGAATTTCCGATGCTGCTATGCGTATAGGGTCATTATTACCTGTGATATCACTGTCACCAGGATGAAAAGGAAATAAATGATAAGCAACACGTTTACCTTGTTTGTTAAACTCAATCCCTGATCGTATCACGTTGCCGTTGGACAAAGTTTCGTTCTTTGAGGAGTCTAAGTGTTCGGATTCCAGAGCCTGCAATTGTAGAGGAACGACTAATCCTTCGTTTGATTTGGTTATTCTGAATCTTACGAAGCATTCGCCACCTTCTAAAATTGATGTACATATTAAAGCCTGCAATCCATAAAAATCATTTACTCCGTAAAAGTCAGCCTCATCCTTCCACTCGAGCCAAAGCTCTTGCACCTCTTCTTTAAAAACAGAATCAGGTGATTTTGACTGTGGCTTTATGCCGGTTCCAATGCAGTTAGAAACAATTGATTCAATAGCACTAAAAGCTGTTGGGTTATTCAGGGCAATTTTACGTGACCGCCTGCGCAATATATCCAGTGAGCCAAGTAACAAGCTGTTAATTGAATCGCTACTTGCTTGCCAGTTTCGCAAACGTTTACCTTGACCGGCACCATCCCAGGCATTTGCTATAAATTGTTTGAATCTTTTTTGTAATTTTGTAACAGGCTTTTTTCTCTTTTTAGAAAACAAGCCCATCATAAAACTCCTTTATTCGAAATAATCTGTATCCTGCGTTTATGTTTCTGACCCGCTGCTTTGACTACAGACTTAATTTGGTTGCGCAGTTTTAATAATTCATCAAGCTCAACTTCAGCATATTTTACCACATGACCATCATGTGCTACCTGCACGACACGCTCACCACTTTGCAGCTTATTGATTGCGTCTTGTACTGCCTGTAAATCTGCTTTTGTATAGGTCATAATTTATCCCATAAAACTGCTTCTGCTTTTTCGCTTGCGTGATTGGCGGCTAAGTGATTTAGGACTGTCATTTTTTGGAATGGGTGCAGAAATTTTTGTTTGTTTTTCTGTTTTAA
>MDSV01150613.1_pt1 | contig 58428 bp, 60 predicted proteins | sample 810851 | NCBI WGS metagenome assembly MDSV01 (sample SAMN05326640, study PRJNA326480) | marine metagenome | isolation source: seawater | place: Atlantic Ocean: North East | collected 2012
TGGAGCCCAGAGGCGGGATTGAACCGCCGACCTCGTTCTTACCAAGAACGCGCTCTACCACTGAGCTACCTGGGCTTGCCTAGACAAACCCTTGTAATGGTGGAGCGGGTTGGATTCGAACCAACGTAGTCCTTCCGGACGCCAGATTTACAGTCTGGTGGATTTAACCACTCTCCCACCGCTCCATGGTATGGAGCCCCAGTGGGGATTCGAACCCCAAACCTGCCGATTACAAATCGGCTGCGCTACCATTGCGCCACAGGGGCCCGCGCACCTAAAAACCACTATAAAATAGCCCCGAATTTACGGGGCTATTAAAAATGGTTCTCTCGTAGCGCAGATTATATATGACGTACTCGTTGAGTGTCAATCCAAAGCATCCTATAAAAGAAGCCCTATTGACGTACAATTCTAATATCAAATACACTCTGTTCGCGCGAGTCGAAAACGTTTTCCGAAATTATATGGAGCTAATAATATGCCTTTAAATCTTGCAGAATACATCATCGATGTTCCTGATTACCCTAAACCGGGTATTCTATTCAAAGACATTACTCCTTTATTACAAAATCCTAATGCTTTTTCTCATTGCATAGCGACATTAAGTGAATTATATTCGAAATCCCAATTCGATGCGATCGCCGGAATCGAATCTCGTGGGTTCATATTTGCATGCCCATTAGCTATAGAATTACAAACTTCATTTATTCCCATTCGTAAACTTGGTAAATTACCAAGACAAACATTACAGGCCGAATATGAACTCGAATATGGATCTGAGACGATTGAGATCCATGAAGATGCGATCACTCCCGGCTCCAAAGTCTTGATAATAGATGACGTTCTAGCCACAGGCGGGACCTTAAAAGCAGCAACGAATCTAGTAAAACAAAGCGGAGCTACTAACATCGAAATATGCACGATAGTAGAATTATTGTTCTTAAATGGGCGAGAAGCACTCTCAGACACAAAATTGACATCCTTAGTCACTTTCTAGCGAGATGTGTGGCAATTTACAAGTAGAAAAAGTTACGAAAATCTGATAATTTAACTTCACTAAATTAGGTAATATAAATCAAAGGCGGAGGAGATGAAATGGTTGAATCGATCAACATAGGCAATGTAGAAGTGACATGCGTACTAGATATGGTGCCACCTCCACGACCAACAACCGCGATGTTCCCGGATGTTGATGAGTCAGAATGGAATGACCATCAAGATGCACTTGAAAATGGCCAATTGCAACTTTATTACACCGCTTTTGTTGTGAAATCATTGGATCAACTCATGATGGTTGACACAGGTATGGGACCTGGACCCCATCCAGATCGTGGTAATTTAACAGGCGACCTATATAATGCTATTAGGCCTGTCCTATCTCCTCCAGACATAGGAGACAACCACACCAATGTTTCACCATCAGATCAAGTTAACTTTGTAATCCACACTCATTTACATGCTGATCATGTGGGTTGGAATCTTAGATATCAGGGCGGCATGCCAGCTCCATCGTTCCGTAGAGCCAGATATCTCGTTCCAAAAGAAGACTACGATTACTTCACCGAGCCCGATCGACTAGAAGGATTAGAATACATACAGAGACAAGTGATGCCCCTAAGAAGGCTACGACTTCAGGAAATCGTGGAAGGGGATTATCAAATCAATGATGAAATCATAACGAAACCAGCCCCAGGGCATACACCGGGGCATAGAGTTGTGTATATAAATTCGGCAGGCCAAAAAGGAATAATTGTAGGCGACCTTTTGCACTCAGTAGCGCAGGTTGAACATCCAGAATGGTGTGCAGGAGTAGACGTGGACAAACAAGCAAGTGCTAAAAATCGACTTGATATACTCGAAGAAGCCGAAGCTGAAGATATGATTATATGTGCTGGACACTTCCCTCCGGGGCAAGTATTCGGTAAAGTTAAAACAGTTAACGGCAAACGAACCTGGAATCCTATTTAACATCTAAGTGAGCAAAATTAATTTATGAGTAAAATTTCAGATTTCCTAGACAAAATTCATACGGCAGCTCCAACTCCCCTGGGGTTTGGAGCTGATCGGTCCGAAAAATCCCCTGGGTTAGGTTTGTTTGCATCCATATCCAAACCGACCAAGCAAAAACTATCCACTTTATCTAATAATGTCGACGGGATTCTGTTTGTAGAATCGCCTGACCCAGCAAATGTGAAAGACTTGGATACACCGTGGATGTCTGGAGTTTTACCCGATTCAGATGACCACGTCTCATCCTTGATAGAACTTGGATGCGACGGCATTCATTGCGACCTAAATGCAGCGGTATCAATCATCACTAATGATGACATTTCAGTGTTCCTTTCAGTCCCTCTAAATTATGACTGGAATCAACTTATGGTAATCAATACTCTGCCCGTGGACGGGTACATAATTAATTCTGAAAACAAACAAGCACTATCACTGAAACAATTAAGTGAAATAGGATCAATAACTAGAAGCACTGATAAGTACTGTTTGCTAACGATTAATGAGAGTCCCTCAGACAACGAATTAGAAGCTCTAAGAAAAATAGGATTGATGGGATTAATCATCAATAGTGATGAATTTGCAACAGCAGATATTAAGAAGCTCAAAACCAGTCTTGCAGGCATGCCTAGCCCAAATCATAAGAAAAAACAACGCAACCAGGTAAAATCAGTATTTGAAATAGAAGATTAACATTCTTCCTAAATACTCCCTAATAATTCTAGAGGCATTCCACTTAATTGAACTAAGGTATTTCTGTATAATAGCAATTACAACCAGATTAATTGAGGTTCTATGATTACAGGAACAATTAGAAAGCTTGCAGCCAGCGAATCATTGACGTTCGAAGAATCATTAATATCAATGACCCAAATCATGAGTGGTGAAGTCAGCGAAATTCAACTCGCAGCATTCTTAGTTTCTCTCCAAATCAAAGGAGCCACATCAGATGAAATAGCAGGTATGGCCACAGCCATGCGAGAAAAGGCTACCCAGATAAGTTTAGATTATGATCTTGTTGATACTTGTGGTACCGGGGGAGATGGACAAAACCTCTTTAATATATCAACTGCCTGTATATTTGTGGCAGCCGGCATGGGGCTGAAAATTGCAAAACACGGTAACCGAGCAGCTTCTGGAACTTGCGGAAGTGCAGATGTCTTAGAAGGGCTCGGGGTTAACATTGAACTTTCCCCAGAAAAAGTTAAACAATGTATAGAATTAGTAGGAGCAGGATTCATGTTTGCGCCTATGTTTCATCCAGCCATGAAATACGCAGGACCTGTTAGACGAGAATTAGGAATGCCCACTATATTTAATTTGCTCGGGCCTCTTACTAACCCTGCAAAAGCCACCCATCAAATACTAGGTGTTCCCAATATTGACATTGGCCAACAAATGGCTGAATCACTACAGAAGATGGAAATTAAAAGAGGCATGGTGATTCATTGCGAGTCCGAGGATGGAGGAGTCGATGAATTAACTCTAAGCGGAATCAATCACCTATGGGATATAAAAAAAGGAGTTATTTCTTATTCTAAATTCACAGCGGCAGACATAGGTATGGAAGCAGTATCACTTAGTCAAATCAAAGGCAAGGACAAAGGTTTTAACGCCTCTATAATCACGGATGTTCTAGACGGTAATCCCTCCCCGCACCGAGAAATTATACTCCTGAACGCAGGAATGATTGCAAAAATGTGTGATTTAGTAACCACACTCGAAGAAGGAATTGAACTAGCTAAAAAAACCATTGATTCAAATCAAGCCAAATTAAAACTAGTTGAATTAAGAGAGTTATCTTCATCACTGTGAGAACTGAGAACAAATATGCCTAATAACAATTCGAAAACCATATTAGACCAAATAGTTGATGCTAAAGTTGTGGAAGTATCCAAACAGAAAGAGCTTGTCCCGCAAAATGTGCTGGAGGGCTCCATATCTCATGCTCTTCCTCCAGTGAGCATGTCAAAGGCGTTGTCACGAATTGATAACATAGCACTATTGGCAGAGATAAAAAAAGCGTCTCCTTCTAAAGGCTTATTATGTCCCGATTTCAACCATATTACCTTGGCCCACACATATGCTGCCAACGGAGCTTCTGGAATTTCGATTCTAACTGATCCACGATTTCAAGGGGAATTACAGCATTTATACGATATCAAACAATCTGCTACAATCCAGTCTTTACCCGTTCTACGCAAAGATTTCATAATAGACGAATACCAAATTTATGAATCTCGAGCCAATAATGCTGACTGTATTCTGTTAATAGTCGCTATATTATCACCAAATGAGTTAAAGACTTTACATAGTTTAGCCAATAACCTCGGCATGGACGTGATTGTAGAAATCCATAACCAAGCCGAGCTTGACACTGCATTAAAGATGTCCCCTGCAATAATCGGAATTAATAACCGTGATCTGAGGACCTTTGAAACTGACATAAATACCACTCTTAGACTATGCGAGAAAATTCCTGAAGACATTGTAGTTATAAGCGAAAGTGGCATAAACACTACTGGCCACATCAAAACTCTTTCAAAACACAATATCGATGCAATATTAGTTGGCGAAGCATTAGTAACAAGTAATGATATCCCGGCAAAAATAAAATCCTTGATCTATCCATCGGATGCTCCAACATCATGACGGATATTAAAATATGTGGAATCAGAGATTATGATTCTGCGCTGGTTGCGAAACAACATGGTGCTTCTTATCTTGGTTTTGTATTCCATGAAGCCAGTCCTAGATATATTGAACCTACTGAAGTCTCCAAGATAATAAAATCTCTAAAACATTGTTCAACTGGATCATCCAAATACGTGGGCTTATTCGTGGATAAAAGTGTCAAAGAAGTAATATCTATAGGGCACGAGTGCGATCTAGACATAATTCAATTATCTGGATCGGAACCTCCAGAATTCTGCGATATGATTCCTTTCCCTGTATTTAAAGTTATCCACGTCAAGCCTTCAGATCTACTTAAAGACATAGAACAGGCAATGGATATATACTTAAATCATGTTACTGAAGTTATATTGGATAATGGAGGAACCTCTTTACAGGGAGGTACTGGCCAAGCATTCAATTGGAACATAGCTAAACAACTTTCGGAAAAAGGGCATAACTTCATATTAGCTGGGGGGATTAACATCACTAATATTGCCCAGGCAATTAAAGATGTGAACCCTATGTGCCTAGATATTTCGAGTGGAGTTGAAACTGAAGGGGTTAAAGACCATAACAAAATTATGGAATTATTAAATCTAACTAAATCTGTACAAAAACAATACGAGGATTAACCCACATGACAGCCTTAAACACTAATTTACCTGATAACAATGGCAAATTTGGACAATTCGGAGGGCAATATGTCCCTGAAACCTTAATGGCGGCGTTAGAAGAAGTAGAATCTGCATATAGCGCATTTACCAGCAATCCAAATTTACAAGAAAAACTCCAATCCTTACTACACAATTATTCTGGAAGACCCACCGCTTTATATTTCGCAGAAAATTTAACTAATCAATGTGGTGGCGCCAAAATTTACCTGAAGCGAGAAGACTTAAACCATACAGGGGCTCATAAAATCAATAATGCCCTAGGGCAAGCTCTATTAGCTAAAGAGCTGGGGAAAACCAGGGTTATAGCAGAAACAGGAGCTGGCCAACACGGAGTAGCTACAGCTACAGCTTGCGCTATGATGGGCATCGATTGCGACATATATATGGGAGAAGAAGACATTGAAAGACAGGCCCTAAATGTCTATCGCATGAAACTATTGAAAGCAAACGTAATTCCAGTAACCTCAGGCACCAAGACATTGAAAGACGCAATAAATGAAGCAATCAGGGATTGGGTAACCAATGTAGAAACTACACACTACTTAATTGGAAGCGCTATAGGGCCTCATCCCTATCCAATGATTGTACGAGATTTCCAGTCAGTGATAGGGAAAGAAGCCAGAGCACAAATATTAGATTTAGAGAATCGTCTACCTACACATGTGATTGCATGCGTAGGTGGTGGGAGTAATGCAATCGGCATGTTCTATGACTTCATACAGGACAAAGAAGTCAAATTGATTGGAGTGGAAGCTGGAGGAACCGAAATAAGCCCATTAAAGCATTCCTCCACCCTAACTGCCGGAACACCCGGTGTTCTACACGGTACTATGTCTTATCTATTACAGGACGGTGATGGTCAAGTGATAGGGACCCATAGCATATCTGCGGGCTTAGATTATCCAGGGGTAGGCCCAGAACACAGTTACTTAAAAGATACTGAAAGAGCTCAATACGTATCGGTAAATGATGAAGAGGCACTAAAAGGATTTCACAAATTATCAGAAGTGGAAGGAATAATCCCCGCTCTTGAAACTGCCCATGCAATTTCCTACGCTTGTGACCTAGCTGGCAACCTGACGACCGAAGATATCATAATCATATGTTTAAGTGGCCGAGGCGATAAAGATATATCAATAGTATCTGAACGCGAGTCAATATTTTAGTGTTTATAAGTAGTACCATTTGAATCCAAATGAGACTACTATTAAGAATATAATTCTACAGAAACGCAATAGAGGAGCATAGTATGGATTTAGGATTAACAGATAAAGTAGCTATTATCACAGGAGCAAGCGATGGTATAGGAAAAGCCGCCGCCAGAAGAATCTCATCTGAAGGCGGGACAGTCCTAATTATTGCAAGAACGGAATCTACCCTTAACGCTGCCGCAGACGAACTTAGTCAAAATTCAAAAGGTCTTGTAGTACCTGTAATCGGGGACGTCTGCGATCCCGAACTCCCTGAAAAAGTAGTAAAAGAGGCAATGGAAAAATTTGGAAGAATTGATATATTGGTAAATAATGCCGGTCGATCAATGGCTAAACATTTTGATTCAGTCAGCGACCTAGATTGGGAAGAAGATTTCGACCTGAAAGTTTGGGGAGCCGTCAGGCTTATCAGAGCTGTAATCCCTGAAATGCGTAAAAACAACGGTGGCCGAATCATCAACGTTACCAACTTAGGAGGAAGGACTCCAGGCCCTTCTTCAATGCCAACATCTATATCAAGAGCCACCGGAATAGCTATAACTAAAGCATTATCTAAAGATCTAGCATCTGACAATATACTTGTAAACACAGTGTGTATCGGACTAGTCAAAAGCGGTCAGCACGATCGAAGGTATGAGGCTTTAGACAAAGAAGAATACAACTTAACACTAGATGAATACTATGCACAACTGGGGCAGCGAGTACCAATTGGTAGGGTTGCTGAATCTGAAGAAGCAGGTGATGTTATCGCATTTCTAGCTTCAGAAAGAGCCAGTTACTTAACCGGTATAGCAATCAATATAGATGGTGGAACGTCAGCCGTCCTATAACCCCCACAATAATATAATCGAGAGGAGAAATCGATGACTGAATCCTACCAAAACGAGTTACAACCATCCCAAAGAGTGCTCCTAGGAGCTGGACCTAGTGGTGTTAATCCTAGAGTATTACAGGCAATGACTTTGCCTGTGATTGGTCATTTGGATCCTGAATTCTTCCAAGTAATGGATGAAGTATGCGTAATGCTTAGGAAGGTGTTTCAAACTGATAATTGGTTCACATTACCCCTATCATCCACAGGCACAGGCGCCATGGAGGCTGCCTGTACCAACTTATTAGAACCAGGAAGCAAAATCATGATTTTCAAGAATGGCTATTTTGGTGTCAGACTCGCAGACATAGCAACGCGTTGCAGAGCAGAAGTAATATCCATAGATCTGGAATGGGGTAAAGCAGTCACACCAGATCTAGTAGAAGAACACTTGAGCAAACACGATAACATAGACGTTGTAGGCATTGTTCATGCAGAAACTTCTACAGGGGCTTTATCTCCGATCCCTGAGATATCTGATTTAGTACACAAATCTGGCGCTCTACTTCTTGTAGATGCAGTCACATCATTAGGAGGGCACGATTTAAAGATCGATGAATGGGGAGTCGACGTTTGTTACAGTGGCACGCAAAAATGTATTGGCGCACCTCCCGGATTAGCCCCAATTACATTGGGAGACCGAGCCTTAGAACTAATCAGAAATCGCAAGTCAGATGTACAAAGTTTCTATTTCAATTTAAAGGACATAGAAACGTATTGGAATGATAATAGAGCATACCACCATACTAGTCCTATCTCTATGACTTATGCTATCCGAGAAGCTTTGCGAATGTTACTAGAAGAAGGGCTAGAAAACAGAATAATAAGACACGACAAAGTAGCTTCTGGATTAAGAGCAGGACTCAATGCTCTAGGACTACAGTTACTTTCAGAACCTGAATATCAACTTAACCCTTTAACTGCTGTGCGAATCCCCGATGGAATAGCTGACACAGACATCCGTTCAAAACTTCTACGGGACTACAATATTGAAATTGGTGGAGGCCTTGGCGATTTGAGAGGAAAGATTTGGCGTATTGGACTCATGGGAGAAAACGCACGGGAGTCTATCGTATTTACCCTATTGTCAGCACTGGAAGAAAGCTTAGACAGCTTTGGGTATGAAGTGGCTTACGGAAGTAGCCTGTCAGCCGCACAACTTACTTACGCAAATTATTAGTGATACGGTCGTTTGCGCATAGAGCGGTATAGGGATAGGTTATTTGTACCTCACGTTATGTCTACCTAGCTCATTTACGTTTCGGCAACCCATTAATTTCATGCCTCTAATGATTTCTTCGTGCATCAGAGTCATAGCTCTGTCTACGCCAGATTGCCCCGAAGCAGCTAGTGCGTACAGATACATCCTTCCACCCGAACACGCTTTAGCTCCTAATGACAAAGCTTTTAGCACATGGGTCCCTCTGCGAATACCACCGTCACAAATTACATCAATTTTATCTCCGACTGCATCAACAATTTCAGATAACTGATCGAATGGTGACCGAGATCCATCAAGTTGCCGACCGCCATGATTCGATACCATTATAGCGGTAGCTCCCACATCTACCGCTCTCTTAGCATCTTCAACTGACATGATACCTTTTAAACACAACTGCTTATTCCATTGCTTTTGTATAGATTCAATAGTTCCCCAATTCATATTTTGATCTAACATTGAATTAAAATATTCACCCACAGAAATGGTCACATCAGTACCTTGCTTGATATGGTCTTGCAGCTGCGGCAATTCAAATTTTTCTCGAAATAAATAATTTAATGTCCAACCTGGATGAAGAGCAAAACTACTCATACTTTTCAATGTTAATTTAGGGGGTGACGTAAATCCTGTACGATAATCTCTCTCGCGATTCCCTCCTACAATAGTGTCTACGGTTACTGCAATTGCGTCAAAATCATTTTCAATGCATTTTTCAATCATGCTATTATTCAAGCCTTGATCTTTATGTACGTAAAGTTGAAACATTTTAGGGCCACCATAATTTTTGGCGATTTCTTCTATGCTTACCGTACCTAAAGATGATATCCCAAAAAAAGTCCCAAATTTTTCAGCAACTTGAGCAACTGCTCTTTCCCCTTGATGATGAAATAATCTCTGAAGGGCAGTTGGAGAGAAAAAAAATGGCAGATTGATCGTGCTTCCCATAACAGAAACAGTAGTATCTATGGCTTCTACACCACGTAACACATTGGGAACCAAATCACATTTTTCAAAAGCTTGTGTGTTTCGAAGAAGTGTTGATTCATCATCCGAGCCTCCGTCTATATAGTGAAAAATCGGATAAGGTAAACGTTTCTTCGCAAGAGCCCTAAAATCCTTAGTGTTATGACATTTATATACTTTGTTAACCATTCATTACCCCAGACTATATGTTTTTAACTTTTTGAGAGAACCACTGCTAGAAATCAACATATAATCCAACAGATCAATTTAGAAACCCCTATTCCCATCATTATTAAAATCTTAACACATTATAAATTTACCAAAGCTTTTTACGTTGAAAATATAACCATATTCTAAACTTGCTTTGTTTGTCATTTTAGGTGAGTATATACAAATTAAAGTTTGACAAACAGGAGTCCGGAATGGAATTTGAAATTGCTGTATTACCAGGAGACGGAATAGGTCCAGAAGTAACTCAAGAGAGTGTAAAAATACTTAAAGTGATCGAAGTACAATTCGGCCATAAGTTTAATCTCACTTATGGCGATATCGGAGGTATTTCGATAGACAAAAACGGCACCGCTCTCACGGAAGAAGTCGAAGAAATTATCTCAAATAGTGATGCGGTTTTGTTCGGTGCAGTAGGGGGACCCAAATGGGATGATCCAACTGCAAATATCCGGCCGGAAGATGGGCTACTTAAGATGCGTGCAAATCTTGGGGCATTTGCCAATATCCGACCTGTCAAAGTATATCCTGATCTAGTCAACACAAGTGTATTAAAACCTGAAGTTTTAGACAATGTAGATATAGTCGTGGTAAGAGAATTAACTGGTGGTCTGTATTACGGCCAGCCCAAAGGTAGAGGAACACAAGATGGTTTTGAAACAGCTACAGACACATTATTTTATACAGCTCCAGAAATTGAACGAGTGCTCCGAGTAGGCTTTGAACTCGCGAAAGGGAGAAGCAAAAAATTGGCTTCTATTGATAAAGCCAATGTTCTAGAGACCTCCAGACTATGGAGGCAAATCGCAACAGAACTCTCTTCTGAATATCCTGATGTTGAACTCGAGCACGTGCTAGTAGATGCATGCGCAATGCAGTTAGTGCAAAACCCTAGTAGATTCGATGTTATAGTAGCTGAAAATACATTTGGGGATATTCTCACAGATGAAGCAGCAATATTAACGGCTTCCATGGGGCTCTTGCCGTCTGCGAGCTTATCAGGGGTACCTCAAATCGGTAAAAAAACTACTGGGCTGTATGAACCTATTCACGGAACTGCACCAGACATAGCCGGACAAGGAATAGCAAACCCTACTGGTTCGATTTTAAGCACAGCACTGATGTTAAGGTATTCTCTGGGGCTTAATGAAGAAGCTATCACCATAGAAAAAGCTGTGGAACAAGCTATATCTGACGGCTTCAGAACAGCTGAATTAAACGGACCGGACATCAAATTACTGTCAACATCCGAATTCGCCGATCAGATCATAAAAAATGTCTAATATATATGCCTTAAATGATTGAAACAACAAAAAGTTTCATATTAATATACAGTTTAATTAATTACTGGAATTAGAAGTGTCAGATTTAATAGTAGCAATTATAATATTTTTAGTTAGTGCTGGGGTCGTGGTATATTGCGGTACAAAATTAGCTGTATATGGCGACGCACTTGCAGAACTAACAGGATTAGGCAGATTATTTGTAGGTAGTATTTTAGTCGCGTTGGCTACTTCTCTACCAGAATTGTCAACAAATATTTCAGCCGTATCACTAAACCCTCCCAATCCAGCAATTGCCATTGGTAATGTATTTGGCGCCAATATGATAAATCTATTTACTTTCGGTGCGGTTGCATTAGTTTTCGGAGGATCCAGATTCTTAGCCAATGTATCTTTGGAACAAAAGTACCTAGTATTCTTAGCTATTCTAATGACAGTGGTCGGCTTAATATTCATTTCAGTACCCCTAAATATAAGCGCATTTAACATAGGTTTACCAGCCGGAATAATTCTGATTTTATATGTATTAGGAATGTGGTACATCTACACCAAAAGACCTGATGACGAAGATTCTGACTCTAATGAAATCCAAACAACTTTAAGTTTAGCAAAGGCTTGGATGTGGTTCGGAATTGTATCCGCAGGCGTAGTGGTCGGAGGTATATTTCTAGCAATTAGTACAGACCAGATCGCAGATATAACAGGAATATCCTCTGGTGTGTTAGGGATCATTGCAGTATCCATTGTCACTACTATGCCCGAAGCCTCGGCTACGATAGCTGCTGCACGCATGAAAGCTTACGATTTAGGAGTTGCAGGGCTCTTTGGTAGCTGCGTTTTTAACGTGACAATTATAGGTTACGCGGATATTTTCTATAGAGACGGAATAATCACTACCCAAGGAGAGCCAACCCACCAAATTGCCGGGGCCGTAGCCGTGGGACTAATGCTAATTGGGTTGGTCGTTATTCTTGGTAAAAACAAATTACCCAAACCACTTCTTACCATAGGTGTAGCAGGAATAGTTGTAGTCTACATTGTAGGAGCGATTTTGGTTGCGACCAACGGATAATTTATATATTTGCTCCAGAATATCTCGCTATCTCAATAAATCCCATTTCTGAATCTTCCCAAGCGAACAACACTGACTCTACGACTAATTCACTATCAATACCAATAACCAACTGCTGAACGGGATAACTCGGGCCATCTCCCCAAGGACTTGTTGCTACTTGTCTATCAGTTTCTGATAAATAAGCCCTCCCATTCGGATGAGAATGGTATATAACTACTGGGGGATTCTGTGAATCCAATTTCATGTTAAATTCGAATAAGTCTGGTCCCTCAATAACATAAGCCGTTTCAGCACTTCTCTCGGCTGCAGTAGGATGGTTTCCTTCATCCTGCTTATTATCACAAGGCCGTGACACAGTCGTTGAATGATCTTCCCAAGAGCCTTCAATCCAGCCACAACATTCATAAGGATATGTGCTTCTCGCGTGAATGTACAATTCATTAAGAAGCGCGTCTGGAATTCTAATAGGTAGTATTGAATCCATCTTCATTCAGTATCTGGACGTATGTATGAAGAATAATCGAAAACGACGTTCTTGTATGAAGAATCTGTGATACTTCCTGGCCTGGATGTTTCCACACTATATATTGCTGATTCTGCAGAATGACCTACGTACACAAGGTAACAGGCCAACATTATTCCTGTCATTTCTCCCCCTGTGCCACAAGTAATGACCACTGGGCGTTCCCATTTTTCAAACTGTTCCTCAACAAAAATTGATATTCTGTTTATCTGTTCAAAATCTGGTTTATCCAAAGAATCAATAGGCTCATATAATTCAAATAATTGCCATGGTTCCGCAGATATGTTGTCTTTGTCCAAACGCACAACCGAAGAAATTTCTTGCATTTTGAAAAAAAATAAGTCTTTCCGGTCTGTAGCTCCAACAGACCCTGCTAAAGCTCCTTCCACAATCCAACTAAAATTTAAATAATTAAAATCCACAGATCTTACTCACAAGCATCAAATACTCTGTTATCCTAAATCTTCATTCTTAGTTTTTCAACTGTAAGGCTTGAAATATAATGTTACAAATACAAAACTTAACTTAGTACAAGAGGTCAAATTGAATTATAAAAACATAATCTATTCATGTACAAACCATGTGGCAGAAATACAATTGAATAGACCCGATGCATTAAACGCATTCAATATGGATTTGATAACAGAAATAGAATCCGCACTAAATACCGTCAAAGAATCCCCTAAGACCAAAATTTTGGTCTTTTCTGCAAACGGCAGAGCTTTTTCCGCAGGAGCTGATTTGATTTATTTCAAATCAGTACTATCTAATCCCAAAGATCTTCAAAAATACATTAGAAAGCTAAACCAAGTATTTTTTATGATCGAACAATTACCTATTCCTACTTTATGCGTTGTGCAAGGGTTCGCCCTCGCCGGAGGATTGGAACTAATGCTGTGTTGCGATGTAATAATTGCATCTAGATCTGCACAATTTGGAGATCAACACATTAATTTTGGATTAATTCCCGGGGGAGGATCATCAAGGCGACTAACAGAACGAATTGGAAAGCAGCAGGCATTCGAATTAATGATTTCTGGTAGATGGATGAATAGCGAGGAAGCTTTGAAAATACAGCTAATATACAAAGTGGTGGATGACGAAGAATTAAAAGACACTGTTACTGAATTTACGAGTAATATCAGTTCCAAAAGCCGCGCTAGCCTTTCGAACATCAAAACTCTAATTAACCACTCTAACTATGCATCCAGATACGATGCCATAAGTTTTGAGAACGAAATGTTCATCAAATATGTATCCTCGCACGAAGATCCATCAGAAGGCCTAAATGCATTTAGCGAAAAGAGGAAGCCAAATTTTGATTAATTCATCCATCTGCCATATTCAGACTTTAACTTTTATTAATCACGATAATATATAATTATTGAAACAATTTTATTGGTAAGTAATTTTGAAAATTCTTGACATACTATCTAACAAGCAAACAATATCATTTGAATTCTTCCCTCCAAGACGGGAGGAAGGCATCCCTGATGTCGTAGATAAGATGAAAATGCTCTCCGATTACGCTCCAGATTTTATATCTGTGACTTATGGTGCAGGCGGGAGCACTCAAAACTTTACAGAAGAGTTATCAAGAATAGCAAAAGCAGATCTTAACCTTGAAGTCATGTCGCATATAACTTGCGTTGGCCAAACATCTACAGAGATTGACCTGGTCTTAAACAGACTCAAAAATAATAACATTGATAATATTATTGGCCTTAGAGGGGATCCTCCCAAAGGATCAAATAAATTCGTACCAACCGATGGAGGATTCCAATACGCCTCTCAACTCATTAACCATATCAACAATCACTTTGATTTTTGTGTGGCAGCAGCGGCGTACCCTGAATCCCATACCGAATCTATCAATCCAAAGTCAGACATCGAGCACTTAAAAGAAAAAGTCGATATGGGCGTCGACTTCCTAATTACTCAATTATTCTTTGATAATAACTACTATTATGATTTCGTTGAACGAGCTAGGGCGGCTGGAATACATATTCCTATTATTCCTGCACTTTTACCTATATTAAATGCATCTCAAATCAGAAGATTTACTACACTCTGTGGTGCATCTATTCCTACAGACCTAAATTCATTATTAACCCAAATGGAAGATAATGATGATCAAGTTATCCAACTAGGGATAGATTACGCCACCCAGCAAGCCGAAAATTTATTGTCTAATAAAGTCCCTGGAATACATTTTTACGTACTCAATAAAAATTACTCAGTACAAAAAATTTTAAAAAACTTAAATCTTGTCCCTCACTAAAAATAAGAGGAAAGAATGCCAGTAATTTGTAATGGAATCGATATAATCGAAATTGACAGAATCCATAGTGTGTTAACCCAATATGGCGACAGATTCTTAAACAAAATTTTCACTCCTGATGAGATCCAATACTGCAAGGGTAGATCCCCAAACTTAGCTGGTAGATTCGCTGCCAAAGAAGCCACAATGAAAGCACTCAAAACAGGGACACGAGGAGTTTCATGGAAGGATATAGAAGTTGTAAGAGAATCTAGTGGAGCCCCTACAATCAAGTTATACAACCGCGCACTGACTCGTTCGAAATCATTAGGTATCAATAGTCTCGCACTAAGCTTCTCTCATTCACGTGACTATGCAGTAGCATCAGTGATAGCATCGTCATAAGAGTAATATTTGTAAACTTCACAGGATAAGCCTTATATATGTTGCTAGATAATTTATTTACAACTTTAATAGAAGACATAGATTCATTAGAGGAAAGTGATTATTCTTTACTTTCAGATTTGAATGATGATGAATTTAACAACTTCCTTGCGACCTGGAATATCATTGATTTGGAAGTCCAAACCAAATTAGTTGCTAACCTTTATGGTTTAAGTGAAGAAAATTCAGATCTGAATTTCGAAAAAATATTTAAATTAGGCCTACAATCAATCGATGAAAGCATCATATACGCTAGTCTAGAGGGACTCTGGGAATCCGAGAGTCATGACACTTTGAGACGATTAATCCGGTTGGCAAGTAGGAATTTATCTCCTCATGTAAAAGGTAGTGTGATGACCCATATTTCAAGATTTATATTGCTGGGACATGATGGAAGAATCAATAAGATGATGTTAGATAATATACATCAATTACTTAAAGCGTCCTACAGTAATATGGATGAGCCTACTGAAATTCGAAGAAGGGCCCTAGAATCTCTAGGATATTTCGACGACCTAGAAACTCAAGAATACATTAAGGAAGCATACACTAGTAATAACCCTACTCTTAAAGTAAGTTCTATATATGCGATGGGTAAAACATGTAACGAGATATGGAGCCCTATTTTAATTGAAGAGTTAAAGAACGAAGACCCTGAAATTCGTTATGAATCCGTGGAAGCCCTAGTAGAAATAGGGGAAGAAACTTGTGTTGATTTATTAATGGATCTCATATCTGATGAAGATCAACAAGTGCGATTATCAGTGATTGCCGGCATGGGTAAAATGGGCACACTAAGCTCTAAGGAATTGTTGCTAACTTGCCTAGATGATGAAGATGAAGAAATTGCAGAAGCAGCAAGTATTGCATTAGAAAACATAGACTTTTTAGAAGATCCTCTGGGGCTTTAAAATGGTTTCACAACCAGGCAAAAATAACCTACTTACAAATGATCAAAGAAATTTATTAGAATCTGCGCAAATTGGACATCTCGCTACTTCAGATACAGATGGGAATCCAAGAATCATACCAATATGCTTTGTAGAATTTTCCGGGAATATTTATTCCGTTATAGACAAGAAACCCAAAATTAGTAATATCAATAAACTTAAAAGAGTTCAAAATATTTTAGTTAATTCTAGTGTGTCTTTCTTGGTAGATCATTACGATAATGACTGGCGATATATTTGGTACTTGCAAATCAACGGGGAAGCCTCATTAATCCAAAAACCTGCATCACTAATGCACTACAAACTAATTGATAAATATCTTCCTTATTCGGATATGGACATAATCAATCAACCACTCATCCGCATAATCCCTGAAACAATTAACCTATGGGGAAACACCAAATAGGAGTTTAATATGCCACAAACAGGAACTACTAAATTACCACTTGACGGAATCCGCGTATTAGATGCAACTCATATAGTTGCTGGTCCATTCTGCTCAATGATATTAGCTGATATGGGAGCAGAAGTTATAAAAATAGAAAGGCCCATAAGCGGAGAATTAGCAAGGAAGAATGCTCCTTATGTGACCAACCAGAAAGGAGAATCAGTTAGTGCCCGTTTTTTATCAGTTAATCGTAACAAAAAAAGTTTAGCTATCGACTTAAGAGACTCTATTTGTAAAAAAGCTTTCACTAACTTGTTAAAAGAAACTGACATACTTTTAGATAACTGGGGTCCTGGTTCATTTGCAAGGTTAGGATTTGACTACGACACATTACAACATATAAATCCTAAAATCATTTATGCGACTATTACTGGATACGGCAACTTACCATCAGACAGTCCTTACGGTGCATGGCCTGCTAACAATTTAAACGCCCAGGCGATGGGAGGTTGGATGGAAACCACCGGAGACCCTGACAGAGCTCCCAAACAGGTAGGCGATAACATTGGAGATTCTGTACCCGGGGTTTGGACAGCATTAGCAATCGTTTTAGCTCTTCAGTCTAGGCACCAGACTGGTAAAGGCCAATTTGTTGATATGGCCATGTATGACTGCATGGCTGCTCATATGGTAAGCGCGATGTCTCATTTCGAAGCTACAGGAGAGATTACTTCAAGAGGTGGAGAAAACGTAGTGAATGCACAATTGACACTCAAAACAAGTGACGGATATGTAGTCCTTGCGGGAGCAGGCCCTAGTACTGGAGGCGAACAAAAATTCAAAGATCTCTGGAATTTATTGGGTAGAAGTGACTTGATGAATGATCCCAGATATTTAGGAATCGACATTAAAGGAGATTTTTATTTTTCAAATATACTCCCAGAAATAGAGATATGGAGTCAGCATAAAACTCGAACAGAAGTCACAACTGAATTGACTGAACTTGGGTTCTCCATGGGAATAGTTCAGAACGCAAAAGACCTTTATGACTGTCCCCAGTTATTATCCAGAAATATGTTCGCTGATATAAGTGACACCATAGGAGGAACTTTTCGTACCATTGGAAATCCAATCAATTTGCAAGGCTGCGATAAACCTTCATCTAACGGTCCACCAATTTTAGGACTCAATACTTCTGAAATTCTATCTTCTATAGGCCAATTAACAGAATCAGAAATCTCACATCTGAAAGCCAATAACTTGATTTCCTAAATATAGTTTTTCTTATAAAATATCGATTAAACCGAGAGGAGGAGTAGTTATGGATGGAGTCTCAGCAATAGCAAAAATTTTAAAGGCGGAAGGCGTGGAATTTATAGGCTGCGTACCTTACCAGCCTTTACTAGAAGCCGCAGCTCGGGAAGATATTAGGCCGATCATTTTTAGATTAGAATCTACCGGTATCCATATGGTAGATGGCTACTCAAGAATCACCAACGGGAATAAAATAGGTGTCTTCATGATGCAGAATGGACCTGGAGCAGAGAATGGCTTCGGAGGAGTTGCACAAGCATATTCCGAGTCTGTACCTATATTATTACTTCCCGCAGGGATGCCTAGAAGTAAGCGAGGCGTCCACCCCAATTTCTACCCAACAAAAAGTTACGAAACCGTTACAAAATGGTCAGAAGAAATGAATACTGTCGAAAGAATTCCTGATTTACTTAGGCGGGCATTCACAAAATTGAGATCTGGAAGACCAGGTCCTGTGCTTCTAGAAATCCCGCAGGATGTAGCAGACGGAACAATAGATGACGATGAAGTATACAAATACATTTCACCTGAACCTATTAGGCAATCTGGAGATCCTGCTGCTATAAAACGTACAGCTAAAGCAATACTAGAAGCTTCCAACCCAGTTATACATGCAGGACAAGGAGTTCTGTACGCAGAAGCAACTAGTGAACTAATACAAATAGCGGAATTTTTACAGTGCCCCGTCATGACAACACTGCCCGGCAAAAGTGCTTTCCCTCATAATCACCCACTTCATCTAGGCACAGGGAGCCCGAGTACGACCACCGCTGTCCATAAATATCTACCACAGTCTGACCTGATTTTTGGAGTTGGATGTAGCTTCACAAAAACTAACTTCTCTGTACCTATCAAAGGCGACAAAACCTTAGTACATATTACAAACGACGAGGATGCTATAAATAGAGAACATCACACTCAATATCCTCTGGTAGGAGACTGTAAATTAGTATTAACTCAACTGCTTGAAGAATTAAATAAAATATCATCACCTAGACAAACAAACTCAGGTCTACAAAATGATATTAAACAATTGCACAAATCCTGGATCGAATCCTGGCAACATAAATTCCAATCAGATGAGAAGCCATTAAATCCTTACAGAGTAGTCTGGGATCTCATGCAAACAGTAGACCTAGACAACACAATTATCACTCATGAATCAGGTAGTTCTAGAGAATATTTAGGACCTTTCTGGGAAGCTAGGAATCCTAGGAGTTTTATCGGATGGGGTAAATCAACCCAACTAGGTTATAGTCTAGGATTAGCAATGGGAGCCAAACTGGCGGCGCCAGAAAAGCTAGTAATCAACGTCATGGGAGACCTAGCATTTAGTACGGTAGGAATTGATATCGAAACAGCTGTGCGATGCGAAATACCTATTCTTACAATCATTATAAACAATGCATACATGTCTATTTACGATGACAGAAGATTTCCAGTAGCGGTAGAAAAATACAATATAAAACAGTTATCCGGAGAGTTTACAGATATGTGTTCTTCTTTAGGAGCTTTCGCCCAACAAGTTACCGAACCTAGCGAAATTATTCCAGCAATAAATAGAGCTATAGAAAAAACCGAACAAGGCCAACCCGCAGTGCTGGAATTTATGACAAGAGATGAAGGTGAATATTCTAAATTTACATTTTAATGTTAACTCTCAATGAACAATTTGAAATGAGTAAAAAAGATAAAGAAATACACTTAATATGATGCAACATTTTATGATTTATTTTGGGGTGAATGATTAGTTTGGCTGTTAGTTTGATATACAAAAAAATTTGCAGCCAAACCGTATTTGCCATTTTTCTCATAAGCTGTGTCTCGTGTCTTGTAGACTTAGAAAATACAGTCTCACAAAATACCGCACCTCCCACTAATTTAGAAAAACACATTCCACAAGAAATTAAATTAGAAGTCATAACACCAACTGGCGTGCCAACCCCAAGTCCTACTACTTCACCCACACCTACACCTACACCTACACCTACACCTAAAACTACTGATACACCAATTCCTGTGCCCACTGTACCTCCCACTAGTATCCCAACCCCAATACCTATCCCAATACCTATCCCAATACAAACAGCTCCGACTGTTGAGCCCTCTGAAACCCCGCAAGCAAACGCCGCATTTATAATCACGATAGCGATTGAACAAAATCAACCGTCCCCTGATATAAATGCCAAACTAGTGGGAGTAAAAAACAAAGACAATTCTTACTGGGTAGATATAGAAATGAAATCTACTGTAGAAACGTTTGATAAAGTAGTAAAAAAGGTAATAATTGATGATTCATTTGAATATGTAGTCCGTCTATCAAAATACAATACAAATTCTTTCATTGGTCAATTCAACATTGACGATCATCTTCTAAAAGAAAAAACTCTAAAATGGGTTATCGATAATCTAGATGTAAGAATAGAAAATTTTCCAGAACGAGTCGCTTGCACCGGTAGCATGAGGCCAATTATATATTGTGGTGATCTAGTAAAATACGAACCCGCAAATCATGGAGAGGAACTAAAAGTGGGTGATATTGTTACATTCAGACAGTTAGTATCTGATATAGATGCGTCTACTGAATGCCCTGTTTATGATGATGTAATCACAATCATCGAAGGATACATAATTCATAGAATAGTGCAAGTTTTGCCGAGCTATAACGTTACTCGTTACATGACTAGAGGAGACAATAATCCAGAACAAGATTCCTGTCTTGTCAAAGAAGAACATGTAATTCAGAGAGTCACCGAAATAATACCTAGATACTATGTAACAAACGATTTGGAATATGATTTCAACCAAAGTACTCACCAAAATTTACTCGAAGAAAGAAATATATTAATGGCAGATTACAGATTGGCACTTGCTGAATACAATACTAGCAGAGGCAAAGGTGCAGCAGAATCATTAACAAGTATAATATATCAACTCGAAACAAATCTAACGTCTATGCAGCAAGCTCAACAAGCCATATATGATGCAGTGTTTTGGGAAGATTAGGAGGAATTTAACATGAAATACTTCAAAGAAACTTCAGACAGAAAATTCAAGGAACTCGCAGAAGGGGCCCGTACCCAAACGTTCTGGGGAGACAACATTCTCTTGTCGTTAGTTACTATAGACAGTAACAGTGAAGTCCCCTGGCATACCCACCCACATGAACAAGCAGGAATCTTGGTAGAAGGTGAATTAGAAATGGGTATCGGAGATGAAGTAAAAATCCTTCACCCAGGTGACATGTACATCATCCCAGGTGATTTAGAACATTACGCAAAAACTTCATCAATAGCCGCCGTGGCTTTAGACATATTTAGCCCAGTCAGAGAGGAATTTAAATATTAGCCCTTACCAGCCTACTACACATCCATCTTTTCTAGGCTCGGAACCTCCACTCAGTACTCCTGTTTCAGGATTTCGCATAATCACTTGTGCCCCGCCCATTCCAACACGGGCATGACCTGATATTAATTGTATGTTATGTCCCATTTTACGAAGAGATTCAACAATACTCGGGTCAATGCCTTCTTCTAAGAAGACACCAGAAGGAGAAACCATAAATCGAAGAGCATTGATAGCTTTTTGGACATCCATACCGTGATCCACTATATCGCTTACTATTTGCAAGTGCGCTTGAGGTTGCATGTAACCACCCATAATGCCATAGCATAAAAACAGATCATCTCCTTTAGTCGCCATAGCAGGAATAATAGTATGAAATGGTCTCTTGTTTGGCTCTAATGCATTGAGATGATCTTTTTCTAATTCAAACAAAGAACCTCGATTCTGCAATACGATCCCTGTCTCAGGAACTACTAGGCCACTCCCAAAATTAGTAAAAATACTATTAATAAAAGAGCATGCGTTACCGTCTTTATCAACGCAAGATATATAAACAGTGTCGCCATCCTTCATCACATCACCGTATGGTACATCCCGCATAGCCTTATTAGGATCAATCAACGCTCGCCTTTTTGCAGCATATGCTTTGGACATCAACACATCCGTAGGAACATCAGACACTCTAGGGTCTGCGACGTATTTGCCCGCATCAGCAAATGATAATCGGACTGCTTCAATCATATGGTGATAGGCCTCTACGGACTGAGCTCCCATGCCTGCAATATCGAATTCTTCAACTATATTCATTGCTTCTAATGCAACAATACCTTGTCCAGCAGGAGGACATTCCCAACATGTGACTCCTCTATAATCAGTGCTTATAGCTTCATCCCAATCAGAATGATGATTCTTCAAATCTGATTCTGTAACCCATCCACCAAGTTGTTGGACGTAATCTGAAATCTTCTTGGCAATCTCTCCAGTATAGAACGCCTCTGATCCTCCTTCCGCTATAGCTTGAAGAGTCTTACCCAAGGTAGGCAATTTAACAAAATCTCCTTCATTTGGACCTTTACCTGAAAATAAAAATTCATTTCCTGAAGGATACTGAGCTAATTTGTCTAATTGACCCTTCCATTGATAGGAAATTATGTCTGAGACGGCAAATCCGTTAATCGCATAATCAATAGCAGGCTTCAGAACTTCTTGTAAGGTCATATTTCCATACTCATTCATGATTGTTTCCCAACCATCAACAGTACCGGGGACAGATACAGAGTATGGTCCTATATCAGGCAGTTTATTAAATCCTTTAGATTTAAGTTCTTCAATAGATGCCCCGGAACCTGATCTACCACTCCCGTTCAAAGAAACTACTTTTTTAGTGTCGGCCATTCTTACAAGAGCGAACATGTCGCCACCTATTCCAGTAGATTCTGGTTCCACCACATTTAATACTGCAGCAGCAGCTACACAAGCATCGATAGCATTTCCGCCATCAAACAATACTTTTAATCCCGCTATAGCCGCCAAAGGCTGACTGGTAGCTATCATTCCGTTGTTGCCATGAACAGTAGATCTTCTAGAATCGAAAAACATCTATACCCTCTCATCGATAGTGCGCACAATATTGATTCCCAATTGCGCCCACCTATATTTGCGTATATTATAGCCCTACCAACTAAGAATATCATTATAGGAGTTCAGCATGGCCATAACAGTAGGACAACAAGCGCCCCAATTCACACTTTACGATACAGATAAAAATCAAGTCTCATTAAGTGACTTTAAAGGAGAAAACGTAATACTCAGTTTTTTCCCTGGTGCATTTACGGGAGTATGTAACACTATGGCTTGCACTTTGAATGATAGGTCTAGTGACTTCAATTCGCTTAATGCGAAAGTATTAGCTGTAAGCGTCGACTCCATCTTCTCGCAGCAAGTATGGAAAGAACAAAACGGTATGAATTACACCGTATTGAGTGACTATAATCGAGAAGTTGTAAAATCATACGACGTCATTTGGGAAAATCTAGCCGCCTTAGAAGGATACAACACTGCCAACCGAGCCGTATTCATAATAAACGGAGAAGGATCTGTAGCATATGCGTGGATTGCTCCTAATCCCGGGGTTGAACCAGATTATGACGAAATCGTAGCTACTCTAGGAACATTAAACTAAATTACGAGGTACATGTATGCCAGACAATAATAACCAGCAAGCTTTTATATTTGATGTATTTGGTACAGTCGTTAATTGGAGAGGAAGCATAATTGCTCAAGGCGAAAATTTTGGAGCAAAATATAATATTCAAACTGACTGGGCCGCATTTGCTGACAAATGGCGAGGAAAATACCAACCATTTATGGACAAGGTCAGAAATGAAGAGATACCTTGGACAAATCTAGATGCATTACACAGGATGGCTCTGATTGAGCTCTTAGAAGAACTTGAGATACACAATCTTTCCGATAATCAAATAGAAGAATTGCTTTATTTCTGGCATAACTTAAAACCATGGTCAGACACTGTAGCAGGGCTATATCGTCTTAAAAACAAATATATAATTGCTCCCATGTCTAACGGCAATATTCGCCTTATGACAGACATGGCAAAAAACGGGAATATGCCGTGGGACTGTATATTAGGAGCAGAGGTTGCAAAGCATTACAAACCGCACCCAAGGAGCTACTTGACTGCTGTTGAACTTCTAGGACTTACGCCTGACCAAGTGGTAATGACAGCTGCTCATGAAAGAGACTTATTAGCAGCTCAAAAAGTCGGGCTTAAGACCGCATTTGTAGCGAGACCAATGGAATTTGGAACCTTGAATACGAATCTGCCCGACCCACAAAATCACCCGTTTGATTTTTATGCTACAAGTTTCGTGGATCTAGCTGGACAAGTTGGAGCATAAGGTCTAGGAGGCTTCAACTAACCCGCACGTATCAGCCACCAACTGATAGGAATACTCGCGTTCTTGATATCCGTGGCATATCGTAACGATGCTGAGATCCTTAGTCTGATAGTCTCCAGATATCTTTTCTAAAGCCTTTTTAACAGTAGAAGGACTACCATCCACACAATTTTTAGCATAATTCTGTACAAATTCCAGTTCATCAATCATATATTGGTAATTAGACGCAAATTCAGGAGAAGGTATGCCTTTGGCTCTTCCGGTTATAGAAAATAACCTACCTAAATTTCTTGATGCGGCTAGACGCCTAGCCTCTTCATCAGTATCAGCACATAGCACATGTACTCCTACATTTACCAATGGTTCTGGCAGAAAATCTGAAGCTACGAAATTCTTACGATAAGCATCTACTATCATGGGACCTTCTGAAGATCCCATACCAAAAAAATGTGCATATGCAAAAGGAAGTCCCATCTGAGCTGCCATGAAAGCACTTTCATACTTCGAGCCTAACAACCAAACTTTAGGCACGGTATCTCCTTTGTGCCCAACTGTGACATTACTAAAAAGATTATCGTCTGTATGCTGGTCTGTTAGATAGTTAAGGACATCTGAAACTTGTTTGGGATAATGTTGCGGGCCTGTAGGAGGAGAAGGGAAGGAGAGAGCTGATGCGGTAACCTGATCACTTCCTGGAGCCCTTCCGAGTCCCAATTCTATTCTTCCGGGAAAGAATAAATTCAACATATTAAATACTTCTGCAACTTTGAAAGCACTATAATGGGTCAACATGACTCCTCCGCTCCCAACGTTAATCGTTTTAGTATTTGCAGCTATTTGACCAATCAAAATCTCAGGGGCGTTACCTGCAAAATTCGCAATGTTGTGATGTTCTGCTACCCAATATCTGGAATACCCAAACCTCTCAGCAGCTTTTGCTAAAGCCACCGTCTCATTTAATGCATCAGAAGCAGATCCGTCCATTCTAATTGGTGACTGATCTACAACACTTAATTTCAAATTCGCACTCATATTAGCCCGCCTTTATAGTCTCCATTTTACATTAATCTTGCGAAATTCACACAACTTTGGTTTTAGACCTACCAAACTATAAACATACCGAATCCATAACCTGATTCTTGCATACTGTCTCTAAATCACACTCTACTTACGAAAATCGTTTAATAATTTAATTTATCCGTAAATTATGTCTATGAAACTCAACTGCAATGTCCTGGCTGTATTGACAAATATATGATGCAGGATAATAATGACAGCGTTATATTCCGCGATGAGCGGGGCACCTAAACAAAAAAACTAAAAAGGTTAAAGGAATTTTTTTTTTGTGAAGCCTCAAGCAATGATGACGGCAACCAGTTACACTACTGCGGTCATGGCAATCATGGCCAGTTTTTGTATCATCATATTTACATCCTGCTCAAACTCACACACAGAAATCATTCAAATAACCGGCTCTAATGAGCTCACTTCCATCACTCAAGCATTATCTGATGAGTACTACATAGCCACAGAAGGCCGAATCCAGTCATCTGTTACATCTTCTAACGCCGACGAAGCATTCAAAGATCTATGCTTAGGCCGAATCCATGTCGCTGCTTCATCTAGACCCATCACTGTCAATGAAATCGCTCAATGCAGCGATTCAAGTATCAAAGTCGTAGAAATACCTATAGCGAGTGTGCCGACTGTCGTGGTGACTCATTCAATGAACAAACAATATCCTAAATGCTTGTCTAACGAAGAGATGAAAGACTTATGGAATGGAACAAGCGATCTGGGACTGACCTTGTATAGACCAGAAAACAATTCGGACCTTTCAAAATACCTGGATGCTAAGTTTGGCTCTAACATGGAAAATAATTCAGAAGAATTAAATAATACCTCCGAAACCATAGTCGTCGATCTCACTAATGATACCCGCGGAATAGGTTACTTAGATTATGTGACATATAGTTTAGTAGAGGACTATCTAAACCCAATAGGTTTGCAGAGCTCCACTGATGCATGTTCAATACCAACGCCCAGCAAAATCAACAAAGGCAAATATGACGTGCTCAATCGCACACTTTTCCTCTACTTTCGGCACGACTTGCTAAAGAAAAACTATTTATCCGGATTCGCTGAAATGACTATGGATGAATCATCAATAAATATAATTTCTAATCTTGGTTACACCACATTGGATTCAACCGTATACACAGAGAACCGTATCCTGCTAGCCGAAAGGACGGCTGGATCTCGCTATGCAGAAAAGGATCAAAATACAGGAGGTATAAAATAAACAATTTTTATCTGAAATTTGTATACAAGCTATAAAAAACTATAAAAACTATAAAAACTATTGGAGACAATACAAACTAAATGACAACGCGGATAAAAAAACAAACGTTTATAACACTGACTCTATTGGCAGCACTACTTGCGATAAGTATTGCATGTTCAACAGAAAATCAGACGAAAGAAGGATCAGCCGAAACATCGAAAGATTTACAAATCATTTCCCTGGATGGCTCCAGCACTGTATTCCCTGTCACAGAAGCAGTGGCTGAGGAGTATTACATAAAAACCAAAGGAGAGATCCCAGTCACTGTTGGAGTGTCTGGTACTGGGGGAGGGATGAAAAAATTCTGCCGAGGAGAAACACACATCTCTAACGCTTCCCGTCCACAAAAAGAAAAGGAGAGACTCTTATGTGAAGAGGGTGGCTTTACATCTGTTGAGCTACCTGTGGCAATTGACGGTATAACCGTCGTAGTAAACAAAGAGAACGATTTTGTTGACTGCATTACTGTTGAACAATTGAATACGATGTGGGATCCATCTTCAGAAGGCAAGATTACTATGTGGAATCAAGTTGATCCTAGTTGGCCAGCAGAAAAAATGGAACTCTATGGCCCTGGTCAAGACTCAGGTACTTTTGACTACTTCACCGAAACAGTCAATGGTGAATCGCAAGCATCGAGAGGAGACTTTACAGCAAGTGAAGACGACAACGTGCTAGTTACAGGAGTATCTGGAGATAAGTATGCCTTAGCATACTTTGGCTATGCATACTACGCAGAAAACGCGAGTAAACTTAAAGCCATAGAAATCGTAAATGACCAAGGTGACTGCGTGGCTCCAGAAGCTGCAGCTATCAACAGTGGAGTATACAACCCTCTCTCACGTCCACTATTTATCTACGTTCGAGGTGACGTTGCTGGAGTCGAACCAGTTAAGAGCTTCGTAGAATTCTACTTGAGTCCTACCGGACGAGAATTAGTAGGGGAAGCGGGATATGTTGCATACCCTGACGAAGTTTATGAATTAGCTCTTGGAAGACTACAGAATGTAAACACAGAATTGCTTTGGGGCGGTGCAAGCCCAAAGTCAGGCGGAGTTATGGAGAGACTAAAGAATAATCAATAAAGTTTGAATGGGTCCGTTTCTCCAAACGGACCCATTCAAAATAATAGTTTGTATACAAACCTCAGGCAAAAATTAAACACAGACACCCGCCCAGAGATAAAATACTGCTAGGGCGATAGAATAAAGAGGCAAGCAAAAGAGAGTGGTAAATTAATGGCCCTGATATTGGAAGGTATCTTGGATCCCAGAAACTATTCCAACAAGCGTTGGAGAGCTGGGATATTTGAACAGATTATTAAAGTAATATTACTCCTGGTTTCAGCGATATCTATCATAACAACGGTAGCTATAGTTTCTGTTATGATATTTGAGGCTTCTCTCTTCTTTCAAAACGTTAGCATATTTGAATTTTTGACGGAAACCAGATGGACTCCCCTATATTCTTCTAAACATTTTGGCATCCTCCCGCTAGTAACAGGTACATTCCTAGTAGCTTTTGGAGCAATGTTTATTGCGCTGCCTCTAGGACTTATGAGCGCAATCTATTTGAGCGAATACGCTCCTGACAAAGTTAGGCAAGTTATCAAACCTGTCCTTGAAGTTCTCGCCGGAATACCAACAGTCGTTTACGGATATTTCGCCCTACTATTTATTTCTCCTATTTTGCAATCCATATCGGAAAGTGTAAAAGTGTTTAACGCAGCCAGCGCGGCAATTGTAATGGGGATAATGATACTCCCAATGGTGTCTAGTCTGAGCGAAGACGCCATGAGAGCAGTACCACGTTCACTACGGGAAGGTGCATATGCTTTAGGGGCAACCAAATTGGAAGTTTCCTTGAGAATAGTCACCCCAGCTGCTATCTCAGGAATAGTTGCATCCTTTATCCTAGCAATTTCAAGGGCTATCGGAGAAACTATGATTGTGACCGTGGCCGCCGGCCAAAACCCCACATTCACATTCAGTCCCTTTGTGCCAATCCAAACGATGACATCATATATAGTTCAGGTGAGCCTTGGAGATACTCCTACGGGTTCCATAGAATTCCAAACAATCTTCGCTGTAGGGATCACATTATTCACAATCACTCTCACTTTAAATATGATTAGCCAGTATATAGTTAGAAGATTTAGGAATGTGTACGATTAAATGCAATATATAGAAAAAGAAAAATACCAACAACGCCTAGTCAAACGACAACGCACAGGTAAAATATTCGAAATTATGTGCATTATATCTATAACAATAGGTATAGGCATGCTCGCATTATTGCTCTGGTACGTAGCAGATCAAGGACTTCACAAGTTAGATTGGCAGTTCCTTATTAGTTTCCCATCCAGATTTCCCGAACGAGCCGGTATATATGGAGCGTTATTAGGAACGCTCTATGTAATTGGAACAGGAGGGCTAATAGCATTTGTATTAGGTGTGGGAACCGCGATATATCTAGAAGAATATGCAAATGACACCCGGTTATCTAGGATTCTTCAAGTAAACATAGCTAACTTAGCCGGCGTACCTTCTATTGTATACGGCATATTAGGATTAGAGATATTTGTACGCTTTGCAGGACTTGGACGAAGTGTCTTAGCCGGATCCCTTACAATAGCACTCCTTATACTGCCTATAGTAATAATCGCTTCTCAGGAGGCTCTTAAAGCAGTCCCATCTTCGATTAGAGAAGGTGGATTTGCACTAGGAGCATCAAAATGGCAAGTGGTATCCATCTTAGTAATTCCTCAAGCGTTCGCTAGTATACTCACAGGAGTAATCTTAGCAGTCAGCCGAGCTATCGGAGAAACAGCGCCATTAATCGTTATGGGCGCACTAACTTTTGTGCCATTCGCCCCAGATGGTTTCATGAGTCCATTTACCGTATTACCAATTCAAATATTCAACTGGGTATCCAGGCCGCAACATGGCTTCCATGAAATAGCCGCTGCTGGAATAGTAGTGTTGCTAATCACTTTGATTTTACTGAATTCCGTGGCCATTTTCCTAAGACATAAATTCTCGAAGAACTTAGAAGGATAAAACATGACTGACCCACAAACCATCATACAAGCTAAAGAAATATCTGTTCATTATGGGAGCAAAAAAGTTTTAGACAACGTATCATTTGATATCGGTGAAAACGAAGTTACCTCAATAATCGGACCTTCTGGATGTGGCAAGAGCACATTACTTAGGTCTTTCAACAGAATGAATGATCTAATACCAAGCGCAGTAGTTTCTGGAGAAATCATTTTCCACGGGCAAAACATTTACGAGCCTCATCTAGATCCAACTGAAATAAGGTATCAAATGGGCATGGTATTCCAAAAACCCAATCCATTTCCTAAAAGTATCTATGACAACATAGCATTTGGTCCAAAGGTAGCTGGATTCACTGGAGACATGGACCAATTAGTAGAAGAATCATTACAAAAATCAGCTCTATGGGACGAGGTTAAAGATCGTTTGAAGGATAGTGCTTTAGCTCTATCAGGCGGCCAACAACAAAGACTATGCATAGCTCGTGCTTTAGCAGTCGAACCTGAAGTTATATTAATGGATGAACCTTGTTCAGCACTAGACCCTATATCAACTCTAGCTATAGAGCAACTAATGAGAGAGCTCAAGAAACAGTACTCTATAATCATAGTGACCCACAATATGCAACAAGCTGCCAGGGTGTCAGACAAAACTGCATTCTTTATGAATGAAGGCGATAATATTGGCTTATTGATAGAATACGGGGACACTCAAAAGATATTCTCTCAGCCAGAACATAAGACCACTGAAGATTACATCACAGGTAGATTTGGATAAAATCCATATTTAGAGGAGGAATATAATGGTAAGACAACATTTCGATAACAGCCTAAATGAATTACAGACATCTCTTATAGAGTTAAGTCAACTTGTGGAAAGATCAATATCGAATGCGACAGCTTCTCTGCTATCCCACGATCCCAGTCTAATCGAACGAGTGGAATCAGATGATGATGAAATAGACGATTTAACAGATTTCATAGAACAAAGTGCTCTAAATTTGATTCGCACTCAGCAACCCGTTGCAAGTGACCTTAGAATCTTAATGTCTATCATACATATATCCGTAGAATTAGAGCGTATAGGAGACTATGCAGAAGGCCTTGCTCACATATCATCGTACATAGGGCCATCTCCGAACATCGGAGTAAACTCGATCATCACACAAATGTCAGAATTATCCTCAACTATGATGAAAAATAGTATATTGGCATTAGTTAATCGTGATGTTGCATTGGCGCAATCAGTTATAGAATCAGACTCAGAACTGGACGTGTTATACAAACAGAATTTCAAAGTATTGTTAGAAGGAATGCTAAATGATTCTAACGCTATTGAGCACGGAACCTACCTTACATGGGCGTTTCATGATTTTGAACGCATTGGAGACCGAGCGGAAAATATAGCAGAGAGAGTAGTGTATTTAGTCACTGGAAACAACCGCGATTCCTCAACCTAATCCTTATAAAGTGAATCAGTTTCTAAGTTCAAATGGGATATCTAAGTAGACTGTAAAATGGTAGATCAGTGTGCCAAAAAGATTACAACTTCGATTTTATTTATTACAGGATTGTTAGCATTATTGATTAGTAGTGCGTGTAACGATACTGATCGCTTAGTTAAAGCAGGTTGGAATAAGCCAACACATATAAGCCCCATTTATGTTATGACTTCCGATTTAAATGAAAGATCACTGCAAGTTGTAAAAGATGGAGTAATTAAAGCTCAAGAATATTTAGGCAATTATGGTCCTTTAAAAGTTTTTATTATTGGCACTGACGTTGAAGCTGCAAATGTAGTTGCAAAAGAATTCTGTGAGTGGACATACGAGGGCAAAGGAAGAATTGAAGAATGTTTCTATGAGGACCAAGGAATTGAAATAAGAGAACTGGCTAAATATAAATCAGGCAGTGCCTATGCCGAAACCGATGGTAGGCAACTATCTATCCCAACTCGGGCAGTTACGATAGGGAACCCTCCATATGATGATCCCAATGATATTGGTGGTTACAAAGTAGCTATACACGAATATACTCATATATATCAACATGCACATATATCAGACGAAGATGATGGAATACCAAATTGGCTTGAAGAAGGTAGTGCAGAATTATTAGCTATGTTCCTTGCCGGGAAGTATGAAGATTATTTAAACGATAGCGTTAAATTATCAAGAGAATTACGTGAAAATCACCCAGGCTTAACGATTAAAGATTTAGAGAACGAGAGATCTTCTGAAAAACTTCAAAAAGATTGTCAAGAATGTTACTGGAGACTCCAGTCTGAAACGGGAAGTCTGGCAACAGTTTTACTGATAAATCAAACGTCTATGGATTATTTTTTTAAAGAATACATCCCTAGTATTTTTTATCTTGGAAAAGAAAAAGCTTTTGAAAATTCTTTTGGATTTACCATTGATGAATTCTATGTGACTTTTGAAGAATTTTTAAACCTTACTGAATCAGAACAGTTAGAGATTTTAAAACCAAAAAGTTGATATCCATATATGGGAATAGCAGTTTCTATTCCTCCCCCGCCACCTCTTGAGTATTAACGGTTGTTAAAAAGATTAGTAACACAAAATATCACAGTACCTAATGCATCCCATTGTAAGTTGTTATAACTTCCCATTACACTATACTTATGAGATCTCGTTATGAAGAAGAAATAGAAGATATACTGGCTCTTACCGAAGAACTACCTGAAGATCAACACGAGCCTATGTTCAGAAAACCGACTCGTAAAATGTCGTTCCTGAAGAGCTCGGTGTGCATTCTATTAATCACCGCTCTGATCTTCATCGTAAGCAATAGCTGGACGATAGCTATACTGTTGGTATTATCCGGTGCCATTATAATAGTATTAAATGTACGCCCCAAACTCACTTATGAAAAACGGTGGCGAGGAAAGCCGATAGAAGATACTAGGCCTACTATCTTAGAAATTATAATGTCATATTTGAAGAAGAGATAAATACAATTCAGCCTGCTAGACTGCGCATTCTCCTTCTCCCCTCTCAACTTTATACAAATTGGTTCTTTCCCAATCCATTATTAAGTCCGAATTACCGGCAGCTGTTTCTCCTTGTTCCTGTGCTGCCTTCGCCAATTCTTCAAACTTACCAGTTCCTACTCGATCAACAAACTTATTGAATAACTCTCCCGACTGTTTGTTCTCTTTGTAATACGATACCATTTGCTTCAATACATTCGGAGCTAATTTTGCGGGTATTTTCACTTTAGGTATTCTGGCTCCTATTCTAGATTCCTCTACACTAGGTCCACCATAGTTACCACCCAAGAATACTTCATAAGCTGGAACTTGTTGACCATCTGGTCCCTTAATGGCAGCACCATGAAACCCGATATTAGCAATATGATGAAGTCCACATCCATTAGGACATCCACTCATTTTGATGCGGATTTTTTGAACATCCTCATCTTCTATCAAAGTATCCCAAGTGTCTAACTCTTCTTTAATAGCCTTATTCAATCCCATAGAAGAGGTAATACCTAATTTACAACTATCAGTGCCCGGGCAAGATACCACATTCAATATAGTATGAGCGCCATATTCTGCTAATCCTATGTCTTTCAAAGCTTTCCAGACATGAGGTAATGCTAGGTCGGACACCCAACGCAAAACCATGTTTTGCTCTTGCATTGCTCTAGCCTGACCACCTGTGTATTTTCGTATAATCTCAGCTAACGCTTTGAATTGAGCGGTATCTAAATCTCCTCGAGTAGGTTTTATATAAACCAAGTTGTACCCGTCTTGCTTTTGAGTTGCAACATTATATTTATGCCATTTTTTATATTCAGCAGAATTTTCAACTTCTGAACTTATATCTTCGAAATTCGTATTTTGAGCATTTTCATCTAGGCTACTGTCCAGCCCTACATAAGGTTTAAAATCTATTTCACCTATAAGCGCTAGCTGTTCATCTACCAATGCTTTAAATTCGTCGAGGCCTATACGGTCTATCAAAACTTTCAATCTAGCCATCATTCTATTTTTGCGCAGACTTGTAGCTTGATTAAACACAGTCCATATGGCTAGGGCTAGTCTCAGGTAATCTTTCTCAGGCAAAAACTCAAAGAGAGGTTTAGCCAATCTTGGCATTATTGAGGTCCCACCACCAACAAACACCTTGAATCCTCTTTCTTCTTTACCGTCCACGACACGAATTTGAGACACATATGTTAAATCTTGAATTGCAGCCGCAACACGATCCTGTTTATCAGTTCCCGTAAAAGCAGTTTTGAATTTTCTTGGGAAACTTTGAGTGATAGGATGACGTACACCAAACCGCACATATGCGGCTAAATAGGGAGTAGGATCAAAAATTTCATCATGAGCAACTCCTGCAATTGCATCTCCAACCACATTCCGGACTGTGTTACCACAAGCTTCTCTGGACGATAATCCGACGGTACCCAGAAGTCGCATGACATCTGGACAATCTGAAAGGAGTATATGGTGGAACTGTATATTTTCTCTAGTAGTTATATGCCCTTTATTAAGAGGAGCATATTTTTCACTAATGGTAGCCATCACTTCCATGGCTTCTGCAGTAATGATTCCCCCAGGCAATTTGATACGAATCATTTGCACATCAGCCTGTCTCTGGCCATAAATGCCTTGTTTAAGCCTAAACGGAGTAAATTCCAAATTATCCTGCTCACCATCTGTATACCGCTTAGATTCTGCTTCAAAACGCACTACTTCTGGTTCCGAAAACGGAATAATACCTTTAGCATTTTTCGACAACTCTAAGCTTTCATTGTGAATCACTTCTTGCTCTACGTTTATATTTGTCATTTTTTACTCCTCTCTTCTCAATAAAAAACACCCCCCTGTGTTCAGGGGGGTGTTTGCAAAAACCAGTATGTTAGCAGTCACCTCCCTATTTAGGGACGCAGCACATACATACGCAAGTCATTTGAGTTAATTTCATTTTTATTATTTTAGTTCCTATAGATTTAATTGGTTTCGATGGGTAAATCCGAATTACCCCATTCGACCCATGATCCATCGTACACTTGTACATTATCATAACCAAGTAATTCTTGCAAAACAAACCAGGTGTGAGTTGCTCTAACGGCAGTTTGACACAATGTATACACAGCTTTGTCTGTTCTTATCCCTTTACTCTCATAAATAGAGCTCAATTTTTCGGCACTCAAAAATTGTCCGCTATCGTCCACTGCATTCACCCAGTTAACATTCTCAGATCCCGGGATATGTCCCCCTCTGTCTGCTCTAACATCTTTCCCTACATATTCATCCGGGCTCCTAGTATCACAGACTATTTTAGACGGATCATCAACAGACTCTAATATTTCGTCCCATGAAGCAATTAGGTCATTATCAGGAGTTCCTGAAAACTCGTAATTAGTCTGAGTAACGTTATTTGTTGCTACACTTGTTGGATAATTATTTTCTGACCAATAAACCCATGATCCATCAAGCAATCGGGCATCTTCGTGACCATAGACTTCCAAAGCCCAAAGACCTCTTGAGGCCCATAAATTACTTATCCCATCATAAAATATGATAGTGTCGTCCTCCTTTATACCAGCTGCTGACAATGCTCCTGCAATATGATCGGAGGAAGGCAACATCCCTTTAACACCATTATTATCTTCCCATTGGAAAACCTCATTAGGGGTAATTCTAACGGCTCCCGGAATATGCCCAACTATGAAATCTTCTTCTTTTCTAACATCAATTATTTTAACTTGGTCTAAGTTTTGATTAAGCCATTCAGCTGAAACCAACTTATCAGTGTTAGCGTATCCTCTTGACTCAAAGGAATTATCTACTGCATTAGAAGTGGTGCAGCCAATACATACTGCCAACAGTATTAGTAATATGGGTAGGTTCAAAAATTTCATGGTATTCGTTATTCCTTTATATATTTCACTTCTTTCGTGAGAATTAGTTTCCATTCGCTATTATTTATTTCCATAATTTCTACTTCGTAACCTCGTTTGACCGCCTGAGGAGGAATAGTAGATAAAGCAGGGGAATGATCAGTAATCACTTCTAGCATCTGTATGTTTTTATCTGCGTCCAATTCTTCATTGGTTTTCAGCATGGGGTACGGGCATATTTCGCCTCTTAAATCCAGGATTTTATTAGTTCCTTCAGGCATTTTCACTCCTTTCCAATGTGATATTCCAAATATCTTCGCTCATCTTTATTTTCATCTTAATTTTATTTTTTACTGCCAACATAGGTATGACTTTAACTAGCATTTCATCTTTTGTGAGAAGTACTTTCTTATCTCCTGCAGCAAAATTCTTTACAATTTCGTTAACTTTTTCCAGCTGCGTTTTGGCACTCTCATCTATCAGATTGATTTCATCTACTGAAGTCACGATTTACCCTATAGCCTTTATTAACTTAGTACCTACAAATGCGCCTAATCCAAGACTTAATCCAAAAAGCCATCCTGACAAAGAAAAGGAAGGAATAGCGGAGAAAAATGCCCCTATAGTACAGCCGATTCCTAAACTTGCTGAGTATCCCATCAAGATACCTCCCGTCATAGACTGTATATATCTTTTCGGTTCTTTAGGTGTTCTAATTTTAAATTCTTGAGACAGTAGGGCCGATACCAAAGCACCAGAGAAAACCCCAACAGTGGACACAAACGTATGAGATATTACCCCTGATCCGATACTAGACCCTAAGCACCCGCTTAAAGAAGCGATCCCTTTCAGCGGACCATCCGTAAGATTCAGGATAGTAGAAATGTTCATTGATTGTTTCATTATTTCGCCTGTGACACCTGGAGGCGAATGAAACAAAAAATATATTATCGCTATAAGTCCCAATGCTATGCCCCCGGACTTAGCTGTCCAGCTCCTAGAGACCACATTGTTTATGTTTTCTAAAATTCTTTGTTGGAAGCCTGTTGAGTTCTGATTTTGCGTTTTTGCACTTATAAATTCAATAATTCCAGACTTTGATTCGACGTAGATTACAATAAGATATACTGCCCCAATACCTAGTAAGGTTAGCAATAAAGAAAAACCGTATCCAATGGATTGTGTTGATGGCAGAAATATTTTAGGCTCATTACTGATAAATGTATCCCACCAAAAATCCCAGCTTATAATCAATAATATCGTCCCTATAAAAATCCCAATCATCGTCACGATAGAGGCAACATATCCTTCCGCGATCCTATAAATAGTCCCTGATACACATCCTCCAGCTAAGACCATTCCTATTCCAAATACTGATCCGGCTATAACCGTCGACAACCCAAAGGGCAACACATGAGCAGACGATGGAAATTCACCGGGTAGAGGATCCGGCAGAATCCATACCAAAATACCAACAAAACCTACGGACGCGATTGCCATAGCCAATAGGACTGCCTTCATATTGTGTCCGGATCCAAACAAAAATAAGTCTCTGAATGCCGATGCAAAGCAAAACCTAGATTTTTGTAGAATGAATCCCAAAGCAGAAGCAGTAATCCAAATCGCGGCATCAGAAAAATTGTTCAATGATATAGCAAATCCCATCAGGATAATGACCAGGAAGAAAATCCAGCCCAAAACTCTTTGCTTAGATCCCATTATATTTTCAGTTCGTATCAACAAATTTGCCAAAAAAAAACCCTCTCTAGCGGAGAAGGCATTTCACATTTTAACGCGTAAATCTGCCATTCCTTAGTCAGGACAACAACACATACACATATAATTTACTTCTATTTTTTTCACAGCGGTAAGTCTAATAATGTTCTATCTAATTGTCAAATATTACGCATGCCCAAACATTACATTTTAGAATTAATAGGTAGTGACCTTTACTCAATTGACAGTGTGAAAAGATACCTCCTAAAATTGAGATCGGATTCTAAATAAAAAAAGAGCTGGATTATGTCTACTAAATCTCAAATTGAAAAAGATATCATCGATGCGATGAGATCCAAACAACAATCTAAATTGAATGCTTTAAGATTTCTTAAAAATGCTATCCAATTAGTAGAAAAAAATGACCTATCTGAGTTAGATGAGGATGGAGTACAGAAAGTCGTAGCGAAGCAAGTTAAAGATCGTAAAGAAAGTATCAAAATGTTCGAGCAAGGAGGGAGAGACGATCTCGTGTTGAAAGAAACCGAAGAACTCCAAATAATAGAACAATACCTTCCTCCACAAATGTCTGAGGAAGATATAGAGGCAATTGTTGCAGAAGCTATATCTAGCATGGGTGCGTCATCACTCCAAGACAAAGGTAAAGTTATGGGATATTGCATGAAACAGCTTCAAGGCAATGCAGACGGTACTATAGTAAATGACATTGTAACCAAGTTACTCACTGATTAAGGTGAATAAGTGCTATTTGGAGTAATCGTATTTCCCGGAACTTGGAGTGACACAGATTGCCACTACGCTATTCAAGACGTCCTAGGTTTTCAAGCAGAATATGTATGGCACGAAGAAACTAACTTATCCAAATTTGACTGCCTGATATTACCCGGGGGGTTTTCCTATGGAGACTACCTAAGGACAGGCTCTATAGCTAAACTCTCTCCTATAATACAATCATTAAGTGCACATATTAACTCAGGGAAATTAGTGATCGGAATATGCAATGGATTTCAAATCCTTTGCGAATGTGGTTTTTTACCAGGAGCATTACTAAGAAATGATTGCCTAGAATTTAGGTGTGTGCAAACCCATCTTAAAGTAGAAACCTCTAATAATCCGTTCATCAATCTATGCAACGTAAATGACGTACTAGAAATCCCAATATCTCACGGGGAGGGCAACTATTATGCCGATCCAGAAACTATTGGTTTACTAGAAAAAAATAACCAGATAGCCTTCCGGTATTCGAGTCCAAATGGAGAAATAAACTCCAACTACAATCCAAATGGTTCAATAAACAATATAGCAGGAATTTTAAACTCATCTGGGAATGTCTTAGGTATGATGCCACATCCAGAAAGATCATGCGAAGCTTTATTGGGAAGTGATGATGGTAGCTTGATCTTTAAATCTATTTCCCAATGGATATCACAACAGAATTAAATTAATGAATATTATGATATGAAAATAGATAAAACACTACTAGATGAAATAGCCCTTAGTGAGAAGGAATATGAGAAGATCGTTGAATTGATGGGTCGTTCTCCAAATCACCTTGAGCTCGGGCTCTTTGGATCTATGTGGAGCGAACATTGTGGATACAAACACTCCAAACATTTGATCAAAACATTACCAAGCCAATCATCTAGAGTGTTGTCCGAATCAGGACAAGAAAACGCAGGGGCTATTGATATCGGAGACGGATACGCTGTTGTGTTCAAAGTAGAGTCTCATAATCACCCTTCAGCAGTGGAGCCATTCCAAGGAGCCGCAACTGGTGTAGGAGGCATAGTACGGGACATATTAGCCATGGGAGCACGCCCGATTGCGATACTCAACTCGTTAAGATTTGGTCCACCAGGAGCATCACAAACTGATCACATATTTAATGGAGTAGTGGATGGCATATCTTGGTATGGAAACTGTTTGGGCATCCCAAATGTTGGAGGGGAAATTTATTTTGACCATTGTTATGAAGATAACCCTCTCGTGAATGCACTGTGTGTTGGACTTGTAAAGGCCGATAACATTGCTAGTTCCTCAGCAAAATCTGTAGGGAACACAGTCTTATTAGTGGGTGCTGAAACTGGCAGAGATGGTATTCATGGAGCTTCAGGGCTAGCTTCGCGAAACCTGGATTCTGAACAAGAAATGAGGCCAACCGTACAGGTCGGCAACCCATTCTTGGAGAAATTACTTATTGAAGGATGTCTCGAAGCATTAGAAACAGGACACGTTGAAGGAATACAGGATTGCGGAGCAGCAGGCCTCACTAGCTCTACGGTAGAAGCTGCCAGCAAGGCTGGATTAGGTATTACCATCAATACCTCAAAAGTTCCTGCCAGAGAAGAAGGAATGACTCCGTATGAAATTATGCTGTCTGAATCACAAGAAAGAATGATATTATTTGTTCGCCCAGAATATGTATCTGAAATCTCACTTATATTCACTAAATGGGGTATGTACGCTACCGATATCGGCGAGGTTATTCAAAGTCCTCAAATTGTAATATCCGACGGAACAAACGATGTAGCACAAATACCAATTCAATATCTTACTGACGCTCCTTCATATTCAACAAATACCTCGTTAGCAAAGTTAGACTCGAATAAAAATACTTTGCATAGACCAGCCCCTATTTTGTCTCCCCAAGACACATTAGTATCTTTATTATCTAGCCAAAACATAGGTAGCAAAGAATCTGTATATCAGAAATACGATAGCCAAGTACAAACCAACACCTTAATTGGCCCTCAACACAGTGCTGCAGTGTTAAGAATCAAAGGTACTACAAGAATGATCAGTTTGAGCATTGATTGTAATAGTAGGTATTGTTTCTTAGACCCATATATCGGGTCCCAAATAGCAGTTGCTGAAGCTTGTCGTAACGTCAGTTGCACTGGTGCTACGCCAATAGCGTTAACCGATTGTCTCAACTTCGCAAACCCTGAAAGGCCAGAAATATATCTACAACTTGAACAATCCATATCGGGTATGGGAGTTGCGGCTCAAATTTTTGATACGCCAATAGTCAGTGGTAATGCAAGTTTGTACAACCAATCAGATTCTTGCGAGATTTACCCTACTCCAATCGTTGGATGCCTGGGTCTTATGCCAAACTCCATAAATCCTTGTAAATCTGGATTCGTTGATATAAATTCTGACGTATTCATATTAGGAACCGACACCATACATTGTGATAGCCAAAGCTTATCAGGGTCAGAATACTACAGTGTCATGCACCATTCCACGACAGGCACTCCATTTATCGACCTTGAACTCGAATTTAAAGTTCAAGCTTTATGCAGAGATCTCATATCTCAGAATCTAATTCTTTCGGCCCATGACTGTTCTGAAGGCGGTCTTGCCGTATCATTAGCTGAGTCATGCTCAATAGGTAATATAGGATTCAAATCATCAGACTTCATCTTTGATGATTGGGAGGCTGATTTATTCGGAGAAACTCAATCTAGAATCGTAGTGTCATGCCACAGCACCAAAAGCCAAACCCTAATTGAAATAGCACAAAAAGCCAGTGTACCTATAATTCATATTGGAAGTACTACGCAAGATTCGTTCCAGTTAGGTAACTCCATCAATAGTAATATAATCACTATTAAAGACGCATGGCAGTCTGCCTTACCTTGAAAACAGCCTCATAACTTTACCTGCCAACCCAGTACCAGATTCCTCACCCTCTATATCCCCATTATCCTCTGAGCCATTACCTAATTGCCCCCAATGACTCTGCAAAGCATAATATACTATGGGGTGTTCTCTATTCAGACTAAGAGTTCTCTTCCTCCTGGGTCGTTCCGAGCCTTCCTCCTGCACTGAACCCCAGCTCTTTGTAAAAACTTTGTCGTCCGACAAGCTTTTTATCAATTTGTTCACATAAGTTTTTGAATATGTCTTGTCCCAAAGAGTTTTAATTTCTTCAACACCTGCATCCAATGCTCCTTTAATATTAGAAGAAATTTCATCGCCTAATGTATTTGGGGTTATACTACTACTTTCCTTCAAATCATATAAATAATCGGACATAACTATAATCTGATTAATACGCGACTCATCATTCGAGTCTTTCGAATTGCTAGATTTTTCTAACAGTGCTAATAAATCTGACATCGCTTGAGGATAAGCACTTATTTTCTCGGAGTCCTCAACATCAGTATCAACGCTGCTTGATGCTTGATCACTAGAATCAATGTCCTCACTCATAACAGTTTCTTCAGCGGTAATCTCATCAGGAACAGGTTCATCTGCTAATATCACCCAGTCAGCCATACCTACTGTAACCATCTGTATTTTCCCTTGATCAGTCGCTGCTTGCACTAATTTTTTAAATCCTGGAAATCCAAGTCTTCTCTCGTCTAGCCCCGGGTATTGGCGTATTAGGCGTTGCTTCACAGAAGTTAACAAAGGGATTCGTCCACTTTCCCGTTCTCTTACAACGATGTTTTCTATAGATTGCAAAATATCAGGAACATCTTGTTTTGAATAATTATTACGGGTAGTAGAAGAATTAAAGGTATTTGCTGTATTAGTTGAGTCTTGGTCAACATCAATATCATAAAAAATCAGGCCATCTACCAGGGCAGACAATCTCCTAGAAGTAGTCCACGAAACTCCTATAATAATCACCTTTTTCCCCATAGTTCTCAGGGCATTAATCACATGTATGAAATCTGAATCCCCAGATACAACCACAAAAGTTTCTATATTAGGATAAGAGTGAGCGCATTCTATACAATCCGCAGTCATTTTGACGTCTACACTATTTTTTACTCTCTGAGTACGAGTATTGTTAGTGGAGTTCCCTAGCTGTAATCTGGTCGGTACATACACAGGCTCTATACCAGAAGCATATAATGCTGGTGGGTCGTTTACGAATTGGCTCGCTCCTTTCAATTCTGGAGAGCGTGTTACCCAATCTGCGTATGCTTTAGCTACAACTACACGACCATGATTAGATACTTCTTCTTTCAGAGCAGAAACATTAGGAACTCTATTGCCGCCTGCCAAACTAATTTTGAAGTTCTCCCAGTCTATAAAAAGTGCTACATCTCCTAGCACAAAATCATTATTCATTAAAATCCTTATTCTTATTATTTGCGTAACATATTTAAATTATATCGTTTGATATGTTATGTTATTGCATATATTATCATGTAACAGATTCTATCAACGTATAATCTAGATACGTAAAAATCATAAACTCAATCATTAGTACAAAATTAAAGGTGTAATTATGACAAGTAACTTACGATTGCAAGACAAAGTTGCAATCATAACAGGAGCCGGTTCAAGTGGACCAGGGATCGGAAATGGGAAAGCAACAGCCATGTTATTTGCTCAACAAGGAGCAAAAATTCTTGTAGTTGATTCCCAATTAGATCGAGCTGAAGAAACTCTAAAGCTTATACAAGAAGAAAACGGAGTCGCTTCAGTATTTCAAGCCGACGTTACTAGCGCTTCAGATTGTGAAGCAATGGTAGATGCAGCAATGTCTAGGTACGGTAGATTGGACATTTTAGATAACAATGTTGGCATATCTAGAAGAGGAACAGTTTTAGAGGTTTCAGAGGAAGACTGGGATCAAGTAATGGCAGTTAATGTTAAAAGCATAGTATTAGCGAGCAAATTTGCCATACCTGCAATGAAGGAAAACGGACAAGGTTCTATAATCAATATATCTTCCATAGCAGGACTCAGGGCTCATAGCAGTACACCATATACTGCTTCTAAATCGGCAGTAATAGGACTCACATTTTCTATGGCTGCTGATCATGGTAGGGACGGCATAAGAGTAAACTGCATAGCACCAGGCCTACCTTATACTCCAATGGTTGCTCCTCGTATGAATGACAACCTACGAGAAACCCGAAAAAATGCTGCACCATTAGGAACAGAAGGCACTGGCTGGGATGTAGCATATGCAGCGCTTTTTTTCGCTAGTGACGAGGCTAGATGGGTCACCGGAGTAACCATGCCAGTAGATGCTGGCCTAGCAGCAACAAGCCCGGTAACTTATAGCACTCTAGATCAGCAAAAATATTAAGATATAGAAACTAGCGTCACAGAAAAAATAAGATCTTTACCTGCCAAGAAGTGATTACCATCTAATGTCACGTCCTGTTCTCCTATTTCTTTGACAGTAAACTGTATTGCACTTCCATCGGGTTGACTTGCAGAGATTTCCATCCCAACTTCTAAGGATAAATCATCGGGGAATTGGTCACTTGGAACAGCTATTATTTTGGCGGGGTCATAAATACCATAAGCCTCTTCCGGAGGGATTGTGATCTCTTTTTCTTCATCAAGAGACATTCCAATAACCCCTTTGTCAAAACCAGGAATCATCTGTCCCGCACCCACAGTAAACTCTAATGGCTCCCTACCTTCAGAAGAATCAAACACATTGCCGTCCAACAATTTACCTGTGTAGTGAACTTTTACATTATCTCCTTGTTTAACCACATCCGCCATTACAATCTCCAAACTAAATAGATGCAACGAATATATCTTTAATGTTTGGACGGTACCACATATTTAGATACTTTATATTGTCAATATCTAAACAACAAATCCAATGAGATTCCAATACGGTAACACAATAAAATATGCTATCAGTATCACAGACACCATCATTACGCATGCAAACCTGAACACTTCCATATTCGTTAAGCCACTGCGTTCGAATATAATTAATCCAGATCCAGTCCCAGCGCAGTAAAATATCACGGAATCCCCAATTACAACAGTAATAAATCCAATAACAATAGGTTCGAATCCCAAAATACTCGCAAAACCCATAGTCAATGGAATCATAATAACCAAGTATGCAGATATATTGTTAAACGCTATCCTAGCCAATCCAATCAATACCATTACCAGGATCAATAATGCACTACTATTCTCAGTTATATTTAATCCAAGACTTAAAATACTTGTCGCCATCCACTGAGCCCCTCCACTATCCAAAAACGCTAATCCAAGTGAAAGTGCTGCTGCTGTTATGAAAAAGTTGCTCCAAGCTATTCCCTTCTGTAATTCATCCCAACTTAATATTCCTATTTTAGGAGACATCAATAACACGAAAGCTAATACTGCGGGTACAGAAGCGTGAAACCCATGAATGAAATCAGTGAACCACAAAATCACTGTAATCGAAATGATAATAATTACTTTGATTTCTTGAGGCTTAAGTGGGCCATATTTACTTTTGTTCAATTCTTGAATGGGTAATCCTCGCACATCTTTCAAATACCAGAAATATAAAATAGTCCCTCCCACGAATAAATTCAGGTAGAAAGGAACACTCATGATTACAAACCATTCTATCCAGGAAAAATCTCCTAATAGTCCAGATGCCACCACTGGTGTAATTCCTCCTGCTAACAACGCAGTCGAAGCACAACGGTTTAGAGCTAACATTGCCATCATCAGCATTTTATGAAATGGATGAGTCTTAGGAATGTGCCAACTATCCAAAACTTCTTCGTACATGTTCACAATAATTGCACCTCTGGTAGTAGCTGAGGGCAACACAAATGTCAAAAGTACAAACGACAGTAACATCTGAAAATACATAAGTATCGGATTACCTAAAGATGCATTTATGATATAACTGGCAACTCTTTCAGCCAGACCAGAAACTCTGACGGCAAAACCCATAGCTAAAATGCCTATTAAGAAATAGCATATGGGCTTACTAAATCCCACCAATGCGTCGGAAAAGGAATCTACGCCACCAGCAACAGTTAATAGCAAAATACAGAAAAAACTCGTAGTTACAGCAGAAATCCAATCTGTAATCCAAAGCGCTACTGCAATCATCATGACAATAACACATACTTTTGTCTGAAAGTCTATATCCGCAAAAATAGCGACCAGCAAAGCCGCAACACCTGCAATCAATACACCTGATACACCTGATATTTTACTTATTGAAATTACGAGCCTTCCTTTTTATGAATCAATGAAACGGCCTGGATTCATAAAACCTATATTGTAATCAGCATAGCCTTTTGTCAACAGTGACTTAATGATTTCACCAGTAACTAAACTTAAATGAATTCCTTTGTGACCATGTCCAATAGCAAGATAAATACCCTTAAGAGTAGGCAATGCGCCTACGATTGGTAAATTATCTGGAGACATTGGTCTAAACCCATACATTGTTTCAACGATCCGGGCATCTTCCAAACACGGCATTACTGACATCACCCAATTCAAAATTGTTTCCGTCGCTTTATGGTTGGGAGGTTCATCATAATTATTAAACTCAGAAGTGCTGCCTGCACTTATTAAATCATCTCCTCTATGAATTAAGTGCCAAGATTCTACTCCCCCAAAATGGAACCCTAAGGGCTCACCAGAATAGCTCATTCTTATAGATTGACCTTTAAGAGGATTAATATTAATTCCAAGCCCCAATTCTTGGAGTAATGGATTAGACCCTATACCAGAACAAACAACGATATTATCACCATAAATCTTTCCTGATTGACACGTAACTCCGATCACTCGATCGTTATTCTTAATCAGTCCAACAGCTTTCCTTTGGTAAATATCTGTCCCTTGTTTTTCCGCAGACACAGCTAATGCCAAGGTAAATTTATAGCTATCTATTTGAGTTTCTAGTGGGATATAACCTGCAGCTAAAATATTGTGGGATAATCTATTATCTAATTTGCGGGTCTCTTCTCCGGACATAAAGTAGAAAGGATAACGTTGACGCACAGAAGTAAAATTAGCACGTTCTTTCAACGTTTCAATCTCTGATTCAGTCAAAGCTAATCTTAAGCCCGGCTTTACAACTGAAAGACAATCGATACCACTTAACTCATTGATTCTAGGAACATCTTGATCAAATAATTTACTACTTTCGAACAATAAATCGTTAATGTTATTTCCTGGATCATAATCGTATGTATTCGATAAAAATCCTGTAGCATGAGCGGACGCACCACTAGATATCGCATTTTCATCAAGCAATGCCACTGAAAGGCCGTCTCTCGATGCATAATAAGCTACAGAGGAACCTACAGCCCCCGCGCCGATCACTACTACGTCATAATTCTTTTCCATATTAGAAATAATTACTATAGAACTAGTTATTTACCCCAATTCTATTCTTAAAATCAGAAATTATTTGGTCTCTAGTACGAGTCTGCCATTTTACCCTTTGACCTATAGGTACATTTGTGACTTCAGGAATTATCTTCAATGCAATAAACACTGGTCCTTCCAGAGCTAGGATTTCTTCTATGCTGGAAGCAAAGTCTTCTATATTATCGAATGCGTAAGTGTTTGGATATCCGGATCCACGTGCAATCATGTCATATGCAATGTTTTCTGCGTTAGGAACTGGTTGTCCTCCTGTAGTTCCATAAACCCCATTATCGAGCATAAAATGATAGAAATTATTAGGCATTTTGTCTGCTATCGTTGGCAAAGCTCCCAGGCCCATAAGTACATCGCCTTCTGAGTCAAACTGTATCACTTTTTCATTAGGTCTAGATAATGCGAGTCCCAACGCAAACGAAGAATGACCACCCATGGCAGGATCACCGAGAGCAATGTCTAAATCAGGTTCCTCACTTACAGATTGCCAATGCCTTCCTCCTCTTCCTGAGAGAACAATACTATTCCCTCGATATTTATTAAATATTTTGAACATTTCCAAAGTATCTATCATTTTAAATCTCCTATCATTAAAGTCTAATTAAAACCGTGGAATTCATCCCCAATAAGCACTGCTACTGGATTTTGGATTTTCTCTGCATCCTCGAAAGCCCAAGATATACGGTCGGCATCATCATTGCTTTCAACTAAATAATACTTAACATTAAAAGCATTCAAGAATGGTTCCGTGTATGTAGCAGCAGTATCAGCGTTCCGACCGTGCCTGGTGTAACCCCTGTAACCAATCATTAATACTACCGGAATGTTCATACCCATACACCATCCACGAAGGGAATCTCCTGATTCCATAAGTCCTGTATTTTGTATAAGAATAACGGGTTTTGCTCCTCCTGTTGATAATCCAGCTGCAGTAGAAAAGGCATGCCCTTCCCTACTAACAGGGACCAACGTTAAAGATGGCTCCTGCTCCATAAGTAAATATAAGAAGTTAGTTTCACTATCCGGTAACCACACGATATGTGTTACACCTTGTTTCTTAAATTCATTAATAATTAAATCGGGACTTAATTCTGCTTTTTGTGTACTCATACTCTTCAAACCTTTAAATTTTTTTTTCTATTTAGTGGCTTTAGGTTTTCTGCCTTTCCTTGCGAGAAAGTCACTAAATCCATCTTCAACTGACAATCCTTTGAATCTTCCTTTTCTAGCTTCCACTTCAGCCTGGAATTGGTCTCTAAGAGGCTCTCCAATATGTTCTGTCACCATCTGTTTTATATTAGCCACACCTTGAGCGCGGTTTTTGGCTATACCGCTAGCTATCTCTATTGTTTTGTCCATTAATTGGTTAGAGTCAAACAAATGATTAATGAGCCCCAAATGATATGCTTCATCAGCAAACACTTCTCTTCCACTGTATAACAATTCCTTAGCTTTATTGATGCCTACTAACATTGGAAGACTCCAGGTTGCATTCATTTGGCCATAATTAACAGCCAGGAATCTAAAACTAGACTTTTCGCAGCCAACTAAGAAATCTAATGAAGTGGCCATAACCGTGCCGCCTCCGTAACATAATCCATTAATAGCACCAATTATAGGCTTGGACGAAGTTGCCATATGCCAAGTGTATTCGGCTCTCTTGTCTTGTGAACTATTTCTTTGCTCCGGACTAAATTCTCTGTTTTCGTGTATATCAGCCCCTGCTGAAAACGCTCGTTCACCAGCTCCAGTAACAATAATAGCGCCGACATTTTCATCGACTTCCATGTCATTAACTGCTTGGTTAACCTCAGTAACTAGTTGCAAACTCAATGCATTCAAGACATCAGGGCGATTCAATGTGATAATACCAACACGATCTTGTTGGTCTACTAAAATATTTTCGTACGACATATGTCCTCCTCCAACCATTTGTTTTCTATAATCACCTGTACAAATAAATCACATCTGAGTTTCAATGTAAACCTCAGGGTATGGTCAGCTACTGTATAATTAGTATTTGCAACAGAACTTTCCTTAGAATCCCAAATCAAAAATAACTCCAAAATAGGTTTAGATCAATGGAACATCTAGGCATAACATTTTTAGAAAATAATATTCCATTTGAAGCTTTGTCCTCTGACTGCATAACAATCGGGAAACAATCGATGCTAAATGCATCCGCAGCCGGGCTAGCTGGCGCTTCACAACAACAAGCTATATCAATGTCGAACTTAGTACAAGAAATGGGTAGCATAGGCAAATGTACCTTGATTGGAATGGGTGTCAGAACATCCCCTATTTATGCGGCATTTGGAAATAGCGCCATAATCAGCATATTGGATTACACTGAAGAAATTCCAGCCTCTCATTATTCCCTATCATCTGTAGTGTTTCCAATAGTTACAGCCTTAGGAGAAGCTAACGGATACACAGGTAAAGAAGTTCTCAGAGCTTACCTGCTGGGACTGGAATATACCAACCATCTCTTAAATAAGACCGGGGGCAATTTCTACACTTGTGTGAGTTTAGGAGGATTCTTGGCCGCCTCCCTATTACTAAAGCTTAATGATCATCAATTTCATCAAGGTATTTGCATGCTCCTTAATAGCCCCGATGCACCAGTAGTAGCTAGACATTCTGGGATGAATTTATTCACAAACGCAAAAGTCTCAATGAATACAATTACAGCTAGTCTCACTCTATCGAAAAATTTCAATATTGACGACTTTTCATCAGACACAATTAATCATAATTTAGACAAATTGGGACTAAATGTTAAAACTCATAATAATATACTTAGTAACCTTGCCAGTAACTCTTCCTTAGCAGGGGACGGGCTTTCTTTCAAATTATACCCATGTCCAGCCAGTTCTCACGAATGCATAGAGGCAATTTTACAATTATTGCAGCTCTACGATTTGGACCACACAAACATAAAAGAAGTAAAAATATCTGTGCCTTCCAGATCTTTAGAAGAATTAAACTGTGATCCACCCAAAACAGAATTTGAATTAAAAAACAGCCTACCGTTCATAGCAGCATCCGCCTTAATCTACGGACAGCCACTTATAGAACAATTTACTTCCACTCATTTCTATGACGAAGCGATCAACCAATGCATGAACAAAATAACTGTACTTAAAAACACAAACTTTAACCCTTCTACGCCAAGGGCAACTGAGGTGTCAATAAATCTAAATAACGGACAAAATGTGCAAACCACTGTAGAATTTGCACGAGGCACCTCAGAAATTCCATTAGATTCAACCGAATTAGAAGCTAAATTTTTGTACTGCTCAAGATATATATTGCCACCTGATCATATCGAAGGGGCCATATACCAAATAAGTAACCTAGAAAACATCCATGATATTACTGGATTAGTATCTATACTAGGAGGATAAGAACATATGCAAGCTATTACTATTCATTCAACTGGTGGACCAGAAGTTATGCAACTAGAAACCGTCCCAACACCCAAGCTTAAAAACGGCGAGGTTTTGATAGAGATAAAATCTATCGGAGTTAATTACACCGACGTAGCAAGTAGACGAGGGACCAATTTGCCGGAACAATTTCCTTGGATACCCGGGAGAGAAGCATCTGGTGTAGTCGTAGAAATAGGAAAAAATGTGAATGATCTAAAAGTGGGAGATCGAGTAGCTTATGCAATGGCTACTGGTTCTTATGCAGAATTCGCAGCTGTCCCTGCTTGGTTAACTGTTCCTATTCCAGATGACATGTCTTTTGAAACAGCATCAGCTATATTATTGCAAGCTATGACAGCTCATTTCTTAGCAAATGACATAACAACACTCCAAACATCAGACCGAGCGCTAGTTCATGCCGGAGCGGGAGGAGTAGGATTATTATTAATACAGATGCTAAAAATGCTAGATGTATACGTCTACACAACTATCTCAACAGAAGTCAAAGCGAAATTAGCAAAAGAAGCTGGAGCTGACTGTCTAATCCAATACACAACAGATGACTTCGAAAAGATAATACTTGATCAGACAAATGAAAAGGGAATTGCTATAGTTTATGATGCAGTAGGGGACACTACTTTTCAAAAAGGTTTAAATATCCTCAAACCACGGGGACATATGGTTCTTTATGGCACCGCAAGCGCTCCAGTACCTCCTTTTGACACCAATTTATTACGAGGAAAGTCTATCTTCCTGACTAGGCCTATGCTTGGAGATTACACAAGTACAAGAGAAGAACTCCTGCAAAGGTCTACTACAGTTCTGGATTGGGTTCAACAAGGTAAACTCAAAATCCGAATTGGCCTTAAATTACCGTTGTCGGACGCCGCAGAAGCACACAGGAAACTAGAAGGGAGGCAAACTACCGGTAAAGTTATACTAACCGTCTAATAAATGATGTATCTAAAAAATATACTGATACAATATAGTGGTTTACAACGGACTAAATCTCGAAGGCAACCATAACGATAATGTACTACCCGAAATTAAAAGACATTGAATCTTATAGAAGTTTAGGGAACTTAGTTCCAATATATAGAACAATCAATGCAGACCTCGAAACTCCTGTATCTGCCTATCTCAAGGTAGCCGAAGGAGACTACTCATTTCTATTAGAAAGCGTATCAGGTGGGGAGCAGTTAAGTAGATATAGCTTTATAGGAACAACTCCATACAAAGTTATCAAAACTGGCAAAGACCAACCCCAAGGCCCAGTTGATCCATTAACCTTGATTCAGGAAGAACTGAGCAAATTCCAAGAAGTGTCAGTAGAAGGATTGCCTGCATTCAACGGTGGTGGAGTGGGATACCTTTCTTATGACAATATTCACTACTTTGAACCACGGGTACCGATGCTTGAAAAAGATGATATAAGTCTACCCGACTCCGTAGTAATGTTTACAGACACATTATTAGTCTTTGACCATTTAAGACACGATATCAAAATAGTGAGCCACGTAAACCTTAATGATGATATTGAAGAATCTTATCAAATAGCGGTTTCAAAAATCGAATCGATTGTAACTAAGCTAACCGCTCCTCTTCCCCCACAATCCCACAATATAATCACAGAAATTGAACCTACTAAACATGAAGTGAAATCAAATTTCAGCAAAGAAGAATTCTTTCAAGCGGTAAACAAATGTATTGAATATATTAATCAGGGGGACGCAATACAAATCGTTTTGTCCCAAAGATTTGAACGAAAAACGGAAGCAAAACCGTTTGATATTTATCGGTCATTAAGAGCTTTGAATCCTTCGCCCTATATGTATCATTTACATTTATCGGACTTCCATATAGTCGGTGCGTCAATTGAAACTTTAGTAAAAGTAGAGAATGGACTTATAGACTATCATCCTATAGCAGGCACCAGGCCGAGAGGACAAACTCAAGAAGAAGACAACGCTCTAGCTGAAGAGTTACGTACAAGTGAAAAACAAACATCAGAACATATTATGCTGGTTGACTTAGGCCGGAACGATGTAGGTAAAGTAAGTGAAATAGGAACAGTCGAAGTGACTGACCTAATGAGTATAGAGAAATACTCACATGTAATGCATCTAGTATCTCATATCAAAGGGGTACTTAAATCAGGTCTTAACCCTTTTGATGCATTAAGATCATGCTTTCCTGCAGGCACACTTTCAGGTGCTCCTAAAATACGAGCCATGGAGATTATTTCCGAATTAGAGCAACAAAAAAGAGGACCTTATGCTGGTGCAGTCGGATATTTCTCATTCTCCGGGAATATTGATACCTGTATAACTTTGAGAACTAGCGTTATAAAAGATGGTACAGCTTATATACAAGCAGGCGGTGGTGTAGTGGCAGACAGTACCGATGAGGATGAGTACCTTGAAACCTATTACAAGTCCGGAGCATTACTCAAAGCCATTGAAAACGCTGAATTACAATTCAATGCCAAGGAGGCTCCTTAATGCTTAAGTCATTCTTTCATACCGGGTTCATAGTCAAAGACATTGATAAAAGTATCGATTTCTATACCTCTGTTTTCGGCATGTCGCTGGCAGGTAGAGGAGAGAGAAGTGGACCATTCGCTGAAACATTACTTGGATACTCTGAAGCGCACCTCCAGAACGCTTTCTTGGAATTAGGAGAGGGACATCAATTAGAATTGATCCAATATTTAACCCCTACTGGTTCTAGAGCCCAATTTGAAAAAAATGACCTAGGAGCTTCGCACCTCGCATTCTTAGTAGAGGACATTGAAACGTTTTATACCCAAGCCAAAGCTAATGGTTTAAAGCCTGTTAATCCACCGGTATCCTTGCATGACGAGAATGGTAAATTGTTAAGAAAAGCATTATATGCTCAGGACCCTGATGGTAACTGGATAGAATTAGTGGAATTATTTTAAGTAATAATGAAAGTCTCCATTTTTTGCACCACCTGTGAAAGAGCGTCATATCTAGAATTCACAAATGATAACATCATCAATTTAAACAATTTCAAAACAGTCAAAGAAGTAATCTCCGAACTCGAGTCTCTGCTTGGAGTAGCTGAATATTCTGAATCTCCGTTTGCACACTGCTACTACAAAGACTGCGTAGGAGAGCCTCAAAATTGGGTGTTTTGGGATGAATACAGAATAACCTCGGGAGAAGGCTTAAATTGGCCTATTACACCTGAATTAGACGTTTTTTATCAGACTTAACCCTAAGTTCTTAAGTCCGGTTTCTTAATAATGGGGTAAATATCAATATCACCGCTAATAATACAAAAGCTATGCTCTGATTGATTATCATCGTGTCACCTGCGCCGTAAAGACCAGCTAACCGGCTTGTCGTAAATCCACCTAGCGCTGCCGCCCCAACGCATTGTGCGACTACCCCCAATGTCATCGGTCTGTCCTTTTCTTCCACATTCAACATTACTATAGGAGTGGACATAGCACTCAGCAAAGCATTCCCGAATCCAGCCATAAACAAAAACAGGTAACACAATAGGTAAACATTTAACCATCCAAATAACACAAACCCAATCATTTGTATGATGAATCCAGCCACTAATACCCTGCCTTTTAGTTCTATATTACCAACGAATGACATCGATAATCCTCCGAACAAGCACCCTGTCCCGAACGCTGACACCAAGATCCCTGCCCAAAATGCATTCACCTGCAAATCATCAACCGCAACTACAGGCAGAAGTGCTTCACAACTGAAAACGAACCAATTAAATACTAAACTTGCTAACAATGCCCCAAAAACAACTTTGTTGGTAAACGCAGATACAAATCCTTGCCATAAAGTACTACCGATCTGGGATACATGTATCGTGATTTTTTCTTGTTTGAATCCATAAAAAGTCAAAATGATAAAAGACGTACTCGCAAATATTAGTAATAATGAAAAAGCACCCATAGGGCCCAAGAACTGAATAGTAAACCCAGCTAAGAAAGGCCCAACTCCTTTCCCTAATGCATGATTTATTATATCCAGGAACATCGCATTGGATAACCGATTACTTTTTGACACATCATGTATGGAAGTACGTTTCGCAGGAAAATCCAAAACATAGAACACGCCAAGTGCAAATGCACCCAGCTGCAAGTGCCAAGGCACAATCAGTTCATATAAAGCCAACAAGGAAAAGATCGCAAGGATAACTACCGTGCCTCCTTGAGTTATCAGCATCAGGAATTTTCTATTGAAAACCATAGATAGATATCCTGAAATAGAAGCAAACAGCAACATAGGAGACCATTTCAATGCAAGTAATATTGCTACTTGAGATGGTGATCCTGTTAGCTCCCACATAACTAGACCCATTACCACAGGATCCATCCATCTGGTTATGTGGTATATACCTCCAGCGAACCATAGAACTCTAAAATCTTTCGTCCTCATCAATATCAATACATTCTGGAAACCTTCTACCAAACTTCTTTTCATTCTACATTCCCATCATTGCTTGATAACATAATATTTTTCAATTAAATCCGTCTTATAAACACCCCAGCGGACATCCTTGTCTTTCATAAACTCATTGATAATGATACTTGTATGGGCCCATTTTGATTCATTATATTCGTCAAATAATATAATTCCGCCAGCAACCACTTGATCAAATAATGTCATCAATACAGTGGAATAACTAGTACTTAAGTCCGCATCAATATGTAGGAAAACAATTGGCTTAACAAAGTTTTTCAATGTATTTTCGAAGAACCCCGTAACAAACACAATGTTCTGTATGTACTCTACAGGTAATCCACTGTTCGTTAAAAATATTTTAACTGATTCTAAGTCAGATTTATAATGTCCTTTTACTGCTGATGGATTGTGCGCGCTATCCAACTCGGATACATCTGGAAATCCTTCAAAACTATCAAACGCAAAAACAGTCCTTTCATCATATCGTGTGGATATAGATGTAATCATTAATAATGATCTGCCATGACCAACCCCGCACTCAACTATATCACCGGTTAAACCTGATACAGACCCTAACAGCATATCAAACATATTTATTCTGTGAATTGTGCCGGCAGTAAGTGGTACCGGAGTCTTTCTAGAATTTAGCCCAAAAATAAAGTTACGTATGATACGAAGTATCTTGATCATCATAATAGTGTGCAGTAATTGAAGTGTTTTATCAATAGAAATATCCCTGTAAGTGAATCAATTATAACTAGTTATTTAATTGCACTACTAGAAAAGCCTTAGTTACTTGTTATAATAAAGAAAATTCATCCCAAGGGAACATCATGTTAGTAATGATAGATAACTACGATTCTTTCACCTACAACCTACACCAATATTTTGGAGAATTAGGAACAGAGGTGTTAACTCTACGGAATGATCAAACATCTATCGAAGAAATCTCAAACCTGAATCCTGATGGAATCATTATATCTCCAGGACCCTGTAGCCCAACGGAAGCTGGAATATCTAACAAAACGATCCAGCATTTCGCCCCTAAGATACCTGTATTAGGCGTATGTTTAGGACATCAATGTCTAGGCGAATCCTTTGGAGGGACAGTGATTCAAGCCGATGAGATACGACACGGAAAGACATCAATGATCCATCACAACAACACTGGACTTTTCCAAGGACTGCCTAATCCATTTCAAGCTATCAGATACCATTCTTTGATTGTCGAAAAAGAAAGCCTCCCTGATTGTTTAGAAGTAACAGCTTGGACAGAAAATGGATTAATTATGGGGCTTAAGCACACAGAATACCAAACAGAAGGTATCCAATTTCATCCAGAATCTATAATGACACCAAATGGCAAAGATATCCTACTGAATTTTCTGAGTTTGTTTAAGTAGGCAAATAATCAACCGGATTGTGTTATGATCCTGGTTTCCATGTATCCTTAAACAAACTACGAAGGTCTCAGATTGAAACTAGCCCACATACAAACTTTCGATTCTTGGCGGAGTTCAAGTAGCTTCAGATTTTTATTCCTAGGAAATATATGTTCAAATGGCGCTCAATGGTTACAATTATTCACCGCTGGGTGGTTAGTACAAACATTAAGTGCTGATTTAGCTACAACCGGATTATTAGTGGCCTTAGTAGGTGGAATCAATCTATTACCCAGTTTACTCATAGGGCCTATAGGTGGAGTTCTAGGAGATCGATTAAATAGAAAATATTTGATCATGAGCCTGCAAGGATTTATGGCCTGTGTAGCATGGTTTTTCGCCTTTTGGAATACCACTGACTATGTAGAAGTGTGGCACGTTATAGCGTACGTTGTTATTTCAGGCTCTTGTTTGTGCATCACACAGCCAATCCGCAATGCATTAATTGCTACTACAGTGCCACGAGAATTAATTGGGAACGCAATGGCAACTAATGTGTTCACCATTACCGGCACCAGATTAATAACTCCTTTTGTGGGAGGGATCTTAATAGCAAATTTAGGATTTAGCTGGAATTTTGCAATAGAAGCTATGCTATACATGGGAACTATATTCTTCCTCATACCATTCAAAGGATCGAGTCCTAACAGCAATGCTATTAAAGAAAAACTTCGTATATTTAGTGGATTGAAAGAGGGATTAGTATATCTGTGGAAAGTAGATAGAGCATTACTAAACCTAATAGTACTAACTGTAATACCGGAATTACTTTTACATCCAGTATGGTTTCTTCTCCCTATATTCACTGCTGAAGTGTTGCTCCAAGGGCCTGAAATTGGAGGTTACTTATTTGCAGTTACTGGTCTTGGAGGATTTTTCTCACCGTTAATCACATCTTCGTTTGGCTATGTATTTAAAAAAGGTCATATTGTCCTAGGGACTACAATTCTTAGTTCTATATCAGTAATATTATTTGCTTATTCTAATTGGATGCCCGCTGCTTTCCTATTGATTTTCATAATGGCTTTTGCACAATCTTTCTTTAGAACCACTAATGGAGCTTTAATACAATCTCTTGTCCCTGATCATCTTAGAAGCAGGATCAGTACCCTGCATTTCTATGTTAAAGGATTTGTAATACTATCAGCCATCGGCGCTGGTTGGTTGATAGATTTAACGTCCGTACAGGTAGGCATAGCTTGCCTAGGAACAATGGGCTTGATACTAGGAATATATTTTACGATCACGTTCCACAGAGTCCGTAAATTACTCTAGTTACATGACCCAATTACATTACATTTCTCAAAACACTAAATATTACAAATGGTTTGTATTTTTCAGTATAGCTATAGGCACATTTATATCAGTAGTGGATCACGGAAGTGTCTTAGTAGCTCTACCAGTAATGCAGACACATTTTGGCAGTGATCTTCCCGCAGTCCAATGGGTTGTTACTGGATACCTATTAACAATCAGTGCACTTTTGCTCCCAATGGGAAGATTAGGAGATTATTTAGGAAAAAATCGTATCTATATTTTTGGTTTAATCATTTTTGCTGTAGCGTCATTTTTCGCTTCGATATCTTCTGAATTAATAATGGTTATTTTATCTAAAATACTCCAAGGGGCAGGGTCTGCCATGATTCAAGGCAATGCTATAGCTATTATAGTGTCAACTTTTCCAGCGGCGGAACGAGGAAAAGCTCTGGGAAGTCATTTAAGTGTTGTTGGTACTGGACTGATAGCAGGGCCTGCTTTAGGGGGTTTGCTAGTAGATCTCTTTGGATGGAAGTCGGTATTTATAGTGAATATACCTGTAGCTCTTATCGCAATAGCAGTCACAGTCATAGTTATGGGAGTACGCAGCGAAGAAAATATAGACATCAAGAGTAATCCTTTTGATTGGAAGGGTTCAGTGATATCTACCGCATTCTTAATTGGAATACTTCTATTATTCAACAAAGTAACCGAATATGGGTGGAGCTCCTTTCCAATATTAGGCGGAGCTTTTGTTCTTGTTTGTCTATTAATTCTGTTTATAGTAGTGGAAACAAGAGTCACTTCCCCAATGCTAGATGTGCGACTATTTACCAACCCTATAATAGGGTTAGGATTCTTATCTAGTTGGATATCCTTCTTTGGAACCGGAGGAGTCCGCTTTATCATGCCTTTTTACATGCAAAAAATACTCAACCTTGAACCTTTAGTTGTCGGTCTATCAATGATACCTCCCGCAATATGCATGGCTCTTCTGTCTCCTGTTAGCGGGTATTTATCTGATAAATTTGGGTGGAAAGCTTTTACAATACTTGGGTTAAGTTTATCTTTAGTTGCCTGTTTATCATTATCTATTTGGGTTTCAGATTCTTCCCCTTTGATATTCTTAATCCCAATGCTTATGCTACAAACTTCCGGAAACGGAATCTTCAATTCCCCAAACAATAGCTCGATACTCAACGAAGTGGATAACACCAAATTCGGAGTTATGTCTGCTATGACTCAACTGGTTAGAAATTCAGCAAATGTGATAAGTATGTCTGTTACCACAAGCATCATAGTAATCAGTTTTCAAATTAATGGATTAGGATCTAATCTTGACAA